>ERZ808044.391-NODE-391-length-49857-cov-11.284673_pt1 | contig 49857 bp, 45 predicted proteins | sample MGYA00380195_ERZ808044 | MGnify/ENA primary metagenome ERZ808044 (study PRJEB31490, sample SAMN06133423) | mouse gut metagenome | isolation source: Z7_2 | host: mice | place: China: Chengdu | collected 2015-05 ...
TTCAATTGCATCCTCTGCAATGACGGTGCGGTCGTCAAACCAGCTTACCGCCTTTCCCTCTGCGATGAAAATACAGGGGATCAATCTCTTATAATTCATTACTTCATCTCCTTTATAAACTTCCCTTTGTGGTCCAGGCTCCCTGAATCCGCGGTTCCCCCTGGGTCGCCATATCCAGCGCCTTCCCGAAACTCTTAAACAGCGCTTCCGCTTTGTGGTGATTATTCTCCCCGTCAAGGATCTTCAGATGGATATTCATCATCGCACCGTAGGACACGGCATAGAAGAAATCCCGAATCATCTCCGTATCCAAGGTGCCAAGGCGTTCTGCCGTGAATTCAGAATCGAATCTCAGATATGGCCTTCCGGAAAGATCAACCGCGCACAATGCAAGAGTCTCATCCATCGGAAGTATAAAATATCCATATCTCTTAATTCCGGCCTTATCACCGATGGCCTTAAGAATCGCCTGCCCAAGCACGATTCCGGTATCCTCAGCCGTGTGATGGCAGTCAACCATAAGATCGCCCTTCACCGTTATCTCAAGATCGAATAACCCATGCCTTGCGAATCCATCCAGCATATGGTCGAAAAAACCGATTCCCGTATCGATTCTGGTCTTCCCGGTACCGTCAAGATTCAGGGTAACTGATATATCCGTCTCCTTTGTCGTCCTCGTAAGAGTCACTGCTCTATCCATGATTCATTCCTCCTTCTACGCGCCGGCGCCGTGAACCGTCAGCCGTCAGCTCGTGCAATAGTCACATCGGCTGCATCGCTACTCAAACCGCACATGAATGGAATTCGCGTGCGCCGTCAGCCGCTCTGCCTTTGCGAATCGTTCAATATCTTCATGTACCGCCTCCAATGCCTCGCGTGAGTAGGCAATAATACTGGACTTCTTGATAAAATCATCCACAGACAACGGAGAAAAGAATCGGGCGGTCCCGTTCGTTGGAAGCACGTGGTTGGGTCCGGCAAAATAGTCTCCCAACGGCTCACTGGAATATTCTCCGATGAAGATCGCACCTGCATTGCGGATCTTCGTCATCACGTCGTATGGGTTCTTCGTCTGGATCTCCACATGTTCGGAGGCGATCTCATTGGCAATCTCTATGGCATCCTCCATGGTGTCGGCCACCAGGATATAACCATAATTATCAAGAGACCGGCTGATAATCTCACTCCTTGATAATTCCTTTACAAATGCATCGACCTGCCCGGAAACCTGCCGCGCCAGCGTATCACTGGTCGTTACAAGGATCGCCGATGCCAGCTCGTCATGTTCTGCCTGGGATAAGAGATCGGCGGCTACATATCTGGGATTAGCCGTCTCGTCCGCGATTACAAGGATCTCACTGGGACCTGCGACGGCATCAATGCTGACATGCCCGTAGACTGCTTTCTTTGCCAGCGCCACGTAGATATTGCCTGGGCCCACGATCTTATCTACCTTTGGGATGCTCCTGGTTCCATAAGCCAGAGCCCCGATCGCCTGGGCCCCGCCGATCTTATAGATCACATCGGCACCCGCTTCATTGGCGGCAACCAGTGTGCCGGGCGTTACTTTCCCGTCGCGCCCCGGCGGGGTCACCATTGCGATCTCCTCCACACCTGCCACCTTCGCGGGCAGGATATTCATCAGCACAGAAGACGGATAAGCCGCCTTCCCTCCCGGTACATAGACGCCGACTCTCTGAAGCGGCGTCACCTTCTGACCAAGGATCGTTCCGTCCGGCTTGCAGTCAAACCAGCCATACTGTTTCTGCTTGATATGATAATCCCTGATATTTTGAAATGCCCTGCGGATGACATCCACAAACTCCGGCTCTACAAGGGAATATGCTTCCTCGATCTCCTCTTTCGTGACCCTTATGTTATCCGCACTGACTTTTGCTTTGTCGAACTTCTCCGTATATTCAAAGACCGCTTTGTCTCCTTCTTCCTTTACCCGATTCAGAATCTCAAGAACCGCACCTTCGTACTCTCCATACTGATTCGGGCTGCGTTTCAGAAGATTTTCAAAAATATTCTGTCTGGTATCCTGATCTAAGTGTCTGATTCTCATTGTGCTTTTCCTTCCTGATTTCTCATCCATTCTTCCCTGCTTATATTAACCGTACATTCCCGGCAATTAAGCGGCTCCTGCTATCCGGCCATCTTCCCGCAATTCTATATCTGTGACTGAAGTTGTGAAAGCAGGCTCTTGATGCGGCTGCTCTCCATTCTCATGCTCACAGGATTCACAATCATTCTTGCAGACAGCGGACAGACCTCCTCCAACACTTCCAATCCGTTCTCCTTCAATGTTGAACCGGTCTCCACGATATCCACAATCACCTCCGACAAACCGACGATCGGCGCCAGCTCTATGGATCCGTTAAGCCGGATGATCTCCACGGTCTGATGCTTCGTATTATAAAAATAATCTTTGGTGATATTCGGATATTTGGTAGCGACCCGGATCAGCTCATGGTGCTTTAAAAGCGGCCTTGCATCCTCATAGCCACATACACACATCTTGCATTTGCCGTATCCTAAATCCAGCACCTCATGAACCTTTCTTCCTTCCTCAAGGATTGTATCCTTCCCGACCACTCCGATATCTGCCGCCCCGTATTCCACATAGGTCGGTACATCCGGCCCCTTCGCCAGGAAGAAACGAAGCTTCAACGGTTCATTGACGAAGATCAGCTTGCGCGATCCTTTCTCTTTCATCTCTTCACAGGTAATCCCGATCTTTTCAAATAATTGCAGCGTCTGCTCCGCCAGACGTCCCTTTCCCAAAGCAAATGTCAGATATCTCATCTCTTTTTGAACTCCTATTCAAGTTATCTATTCCGGGCTGCCGTTTAAAGTCTTATGCTCTCCGGTGACCAGATTAATCATCGTGATCTCTCCGGTCTTCTGAAGATAGATCATATTACCGGCATAATATTCATTTCCGTAGGCCACATAGGCTTCCAGATTCCGATCCTCTTCCTTGCGGAGCAGCTCCGTATCTTTCCCTTTCCTCCGAAAATCCCTCGCAAGAGAAAGGGCTTCCCGCTTCCGGTCCTCATCATATAATACAATGGTATTCTTCCTCGTGTAGACGATCCTGACCTTCTGGCGGATCAATGCATTCATCAGCTCATCGACCACAATAGCAAAACCAATCGCAGGGGACTGTTTCCCGAATTTCTCGGTCAGATGGTCATACCGGCCGCCTTTCACGATAGCATCGCCGGTACCAAATGTGTAGACACGAAAAATAATTCCGGAGTAGTACCCATAAGTACCACTCATGCTGAAGTCAAAAGTAACAAACTTCTCCACGCCGTACAGCTTCAAAGTATCATATATCTTCTCCAGACGCCGGATTGCCTTAACTCCTTTGGAATTCGGCGCGATATTCTTTGCCTGTGCCAGAGTGGTAATTCCACCCACCAGATCATTCAACGCTGCAAACGCTTCTTTGGAACTTCTTTTTACCTGGATGCTCTCTAAGAATTCTTCCACACCATAGAAGTTGCGGTTATTGATCAGCTCCCGCACCCTCTCTTCTGCTTCCTCGTCGAGACTGGCATCCTCAATCAGGCTCTGGAAAAAATCTACATTGCCCACACTTAACTGAAATTCCTTAAGGCCGATCGTTGACAGACACTCGATCACCAGTGCGATCATCTCCGCATCCGCCTCCACGGAGTCATCGCCCATCAATTCGGCACCCATCTGCGTCGTCTCTCTTAGTCTTCCCTGATAATTGGAATGGTTGATAAACGTATTCCCTGTATAACACAGCCTGACCGGCAGGGTTTCCTCTTTGAACAGAGTGGCTGATACTCTTGCAATCGACGGCGTGATATCCGGACGCAGCGCAAGGGTGTTCCCGTCTTTGTCGAAAAATTTATAGAGATCCTTGGAAGGAATAGTCCCGATCTCCTTCCTGAACACATCAAAATATTCGAATGTGGGCGGCTGGATGTCATGATATCCGTACAGATGGAAGATCTTCTTTAAACGCCCTTCTAATGAAAGTTTCCTTCCGCATTCTATATTATATATATCTCTGACTCCTTCCGGAGTATGCAAAACTCTTTTCATAGTACCTCCATTCATCGTGTCTGCTTTAGTATACTACCATATTGAATTGAATGAAATCGTATAGAATTATAAGCACTTTCTCACTTTTTGTCAAGTTCATCCCTGATTTCCAGATCCAGATTCATGGCATCCAGATAAGGAATGTAACATCCTCTCATAAACTGCATGAAAAACCGGCCATCCAGCTCTTCGAACCGAAAGCTCTTCCTTCCTCCCTCTTTCGCGCGGTTCCAGAAAACAAGAAGCTCCGCAAACCTCATATAATAAAGTATATTCTTTGCAGAATAATAGATGAGGATAAATGCGATTCCGCCCTGGCGTTCAAATTCTTCCATGAATTTTACCTGATGCTCATGAATATTCTGCAGCGGAAAAGTCCTGGCCACACATTCCTTGGCATCAAAGCAGATGGGAATCCCCTGGACTGCACCGATATAATCAATAGTACTTCGCTGATCGAAATACGCCAAAGTAATATGCCGGTGTTCCTTATCCATCTTCACCGGAGTGATCGGTGTCGGAATCTTCTGGATCAGGGCAAGTCCCTTTTCCAGATACCACTCGTTGGTCCGGTTGACCATATCCTCTAATGTCGAACCTCTAAGGCCTCTTGAGTTCCATGTTGCCATGATACCTCCTTTATCAGACGCCAGAACTTTTCCGGCACCTTCGCTGTAAAAGTATTCTCTGACACCGCCTGGCATGCCCCTTCCATATGCGGAAATATGATCTGATACGCATGCAGCATCTGGGAACCGATCTGATAACGCTTCTTAAACTCTTCGTTAAAATTCGGGTCCCCATACTTATAATCTCCCAGAAGCGGATGCCCCTCCGATGCCAGATGCGCCCGGATCTGGTGGGGCTTACCGGTGATCAGGTGTACCTTAAGGAGTGTCATCCTGTCATTCCATGCGACAGGAGCGTACCTAGTCTCAATCGGCATACCGTCCCTGTCACAGACGGCCACCGTATTACTCTCCTCATCCTTCTTAAGAAATCCGCGAATATGCCTTCCTGCGGTAATCCTTCCCTTTACCACACACAGATAGTATTTCTTTAACGTCCGTTCCTTTAGCAACGCCCCCATAGTCCGGGAACCCAGAAGACTCTTTCCCGCTATGATTACACCGCTGGTGTTTCGGTCCAGGCGGTTGCATACAGACGGCCGAAAGAACCGAAGCTCCTCTTCTGTGACGGCCCCTGTCTCGAGCAGATAAGAGATGACATGCTCTACCACGGATACATCATCTTTTCCTGCTTTCTGTGACAGCATGCCAACCGGTTTGTTCAGAAGAAGAATATCCGCATCTTCATAGATAACTGCCAGATTGGACAACCCGCATAACGGCCCCTTTCTTTCGGCAGCATTTTTACCGGAGAATTTGCGGATCGTTTCGTCCGACAGAAACAGCTTGATACTGTCCCCCTCGTTAATCTTCTCTTTACCGGCAGCCTTCCTGCCGTTCAGCACAATATTTTTTTTGCGGAGCATTTTATAGAAAAAGCTGTCCGGCGCACTGCTTAAATATTTTTTTAATAATTTATCGAGCCGCTGTCCGGCTTCGTTCTTCGTGACGATGATCTCTTTCATAATAAAAACACCGTTTACATGGAAATTCCAAATAATATCTTCCGGATGTTCTGTTCATGCCTGTCATGTTCCGGCCGCTCTACGGCTGCAATGTTATTCATGCCTTCCGCCCTCGCGAGAAACATCTTATAATCGTGGAAGATCTTCACGGTCATCTTATCATACCGCTGATCCTTTAATATCTTCTTGATCTCTCCTGCCAGAAGCTCGTCATCCGTCTTAGGGCTCGTGGTATAACCGCACAGCACATGCCTGTAGATGACAAATGCTTCCACCGGCATCCCTTTCCCCGTACAAGTGAGCAAAAGATCATACACCCGCATCACAAGCGGCGCCTTCTCTTCGATCTCCCGGTATCTGTCCGGTTCGATCCCTCTATGGGGATACATGGTTATAAACTCTACCAGCATCTTCGCTGCCGGAAGGCAGCCCACAATTGCCACGACGGTAAAAAGATTCTCCTTCCTCCCTGTCTGAATATATCCAAGGATAAAAACTGCCGCCACAACCGCAAATTCCGCCACCGCCCACATCAGATATCTTCTCTTCTGCACGTTCAGATATCCGGGCTGTCCCTTTTCAATCTTCATATGCTTACTCCATCTTGTTAGCCCATCTTAAGATATTAGCAGTCAACGTATACGGCAAGAGCTTGGACGCAATCCTTGCTCCCTTCATCGCCTTTCCGTATATGGACACGCGCTTCCTGTCCACAGAATCCCTGAGCGCCTGCCGTACCACAAGCCTTGGGTCTGCCATGGCCGATTCTTTGAATGCATTGGGCAGAATGCCGGAACGTGCAAAAAATTCCGTATCAACAGGTCCGGGGCAGACGGCTGTCACCGAGATCCCTTTGGGTTCAAGCTCTGCCGCCAGCGCCTGAGAGAAACTGTATACATAAGATTTGGACGCCGCATAGACAGCGAATCCCGGCTGCGGGGCAAATGCCGCCGATGATGCAATATTAATCATTCTACTTCCTTTTGTCATATAAGGCAAGCAAATCTGAATGATTCTGGTCAATGCCCGGCAGTTCAGGCTGATCATGCCAAGCTGCTCCCTGGTATCGATCTCATCAAACGCGCCAACCTTTCCATAGCCCGCAGCATTGACCAGCATGCGAATCTCGGCATGCTGTCGGTCAAGATCCCTTTCGATTCGTTCATAGATATAATCCCTCATCAGGTCTCCGTCAAAGATCCGGAGTGGAACCTGGGTCTTCTCCTGCAGTTCCGTCAATCGCTCCGTTCTTCTTGCCACTACCCATATCTCATCCAGATTCCTGTAAAGTCTTGGAATCTGGATGGCAAATTCTCTTCCCAATCCGGAAGAAGCTCCTGTTACCAATGCAATCTTCATCGTATCATCCCCTTATTTTTCTTATTCTTCATTACTCTTTTTCTGGGCCGTATCAGACAATGGGGCGCATATCCTATCAGATCCGTCCTGCCGCTCTTTGTTAACGCCTCTTTGACCAGATCATAGTTCTTAGGATCCCGGTACTGGATCAATGCCCTCTGCATCGCCTTCTCATGAGGACTTCTTGGAACATACACCGATTCCATATTCCTTGGATCCACCCCGGTATAATACATACACGTGGAGATCGTTGACGGTGTGGGATAAAAATCCTGTACCTGCTCGGGCATATATTTAAGGCTCTTAAGATACACTGCCAGCTCGACGGCCTCCTTCATAGTAGACCCCGGATGGGAGGACATCAGATAAGGAACCAGATACTGATCCTTATGAAACTTCGCATTGACGGCGCGGTACTTCTTCACGAAATCCTGATATACCTGGTTCTTCGGCTTTCCCATCTTCTCAAGCACCGAATCCGACACATGCTCCGGCGCTACCTTCAGCTGTCCGCTCACATGATATCTGCACAGTTCTTCAAAGAATGTGTCATCCGGATCAGCCATCACATAGTCAAACCGGATCCCGGAGCGGACGAACACCTTCTTCACTCCCGGAAGCTTCCTCAACTTACGGAGAAGAGAAACATAGTCCCTGTGATCTACCCTCAGATTCGGACAGGGCTTGGGGAACAGGCACTGCTTCTCCTTGCATACCCCTAAAGTCAGCTGTTTTTTGCAGGAAGGATACCGGAAATTCGCCGTGGGCCCGCCCACATCATGGATATATCCTTTAAAATCCTTATCTTCCGTGAATCTCCTTGCTTCCTCCAAAAGAGATTCATGGCTTCTGGTCTGCAGGATCCGTCCCTGGTGAAAGGTGAGCGCACAGAAATTACATCCTCCAAAGCAGCCCCGGTTGCTGACCAGGCTGAACTTCACCTCCGAGAGAGCCGGTACGCCCCCCGCTGCTTCATAGGAAGGATGGCAGACCCGCATATAGGGATAACCGTAGATATCATCCATCTCTGTCCGGCTAAGCGGAAGCGCAGGCGGATTCTGCACCACATACAGATGTTCCCCGTAGGGCTCGATCAGGCTCTTCCCGGTAAAAGGATCCGTATTGCAATACTGTGTATAGAAGCTTCTCGCATACAAAAGCTTATCCGCCTTCATCTCGTCGAACCCCGGCAGCATCACTCCGTCGTAGACTCCTTTTGGATCTTTCGTCTTGTAGACTGTTCCCTGAATAAAAGTGAGATCGTGGATATCGATCCCGCTGTCTAAGGCCTCCGCAATCTCCACGATGGAACGCTCTCCCATTCCATAAGAGATCATATCCGCTCCCGAATCCAAAAGCACGGATCTCTTTAACCGGTCCGACCAGTAATCGTAATGTGCCATCCTCCGAAGGCTCGCCTCAATCCCTCCCAGGATGACCGGAGTCTTCTTATAAGTCTGGCGGATCAGATTCCCGTAGACCACCGCGGCATAATCCGGACGTTTCCCTGTTACGCCGCCCGGCGTAAATGCATCCGTCTTCCTTCTCTTCTTCGACACGGAATAATGATTCACCATGGAATCCATGTTACCTGCCGACACCAGAAATCCAAGGCGCGGCTCCCCAAATTCCGTGATACTTGTCGGATCTCTCCAGTTGGGCTGGGCAATCATACCCACCCGGTATCCATGAGCCTCTAAGACTCTGGTAATGATCGCGTGGCCGAAAGACGGATGATCTACATATGCATCACCGGACACATAGACGAAATCCACCGCATCCCATCCCCTCTCCTCCATCTCTTTTTTGGAGACAGGTAAAAATCCTGTGTTCATCTACAACACCTCATAGGTCTCATTTTTGATATCGTCATATCCATAGATATAATAATCTGCAAGACTTTTCTTTTTGGCTTCCTGCAGCCTGGAGCTTTCGTCATGAACACCGCATACCTTCATCCCGGCATTCTTTCCGGCAAGGATTCCCATGGGAACATCCTCAAAAACCAGACAATTCTCTGGCTCAACGCCAAGCTCCCCGGCAACCAGAAGATAAATATCCGGCGCAGGTTTTCCCTTTCCCGCTTCGCATGCCGTCCTCACCACATCGAAATACTCTGCCACCTCAAGCGCCTTAAGCGTATCTTCTACCAGACTGCGCCCGTTGCTGGTCGCAATACCGATCTTCTTCCCCCGGTGCTTCATCTCAATGATAAAATCTCGTACTCCCTCTTTGAGCGGAGCCTGTTTCACATAACGCTCATGAGCCATATCGGTCCATTCCTCCATGATCTCTTCCCTGGTACAGGAAAGTGAAGGAAAAGAATCCAAAAAGAACTGTGCCACCTCCGTAAAACTCATTCCTTCCATATCATCCGGGAAACTCTCCGGCGCTGTCAGGCCGTATTTGGCATAAAAATCCCGGTCAATGGCCGGCCAGATCCACATGGAGTCGATCAGGGTCCCGTCCATATCAAAAATAACCGCATCAATATCTTCAAGCATCTTTGTCTCTAACATCCTCTAACTCCTTCTTCGTAAGCGGCCGGTATTCTCCCGGCTTCAGGCCCTTATCAAGTATAAGCGCCCCCATGCTCTCCCTTCTTAAATAAATCACTTCTTTATTCACAGCCCCGAACATGCGCTTCACCTGGTGATACCTTCCTTCCTGTATGGTAAGCAATATCTCCGACTCGTCACCTGCATTCAGAATCTTAAGTATCCCTGGTCTTGTTACACTTCTCTTCCCGTCCGTCCCGATCTCTACACCCTGTGCAAATCTCTGTACATCCTCCATCGTCACACATCCCCTGATTCTGGCATAATAGGTCTTGTCCACATGGTGCACAGGCGAGAGCAGGCGATGCGCCAGCTGCCCGTCGTTGGTGATCAGCAGGAGACCTTCCGTATCCTTATCAAGCCTCCCCACCGGAAACAAATCCTTCCGCTTCCGGTCCGTGATCAGGTCAATGACCGTCCTCTCCCGCGGATCTTCCGTGGCAGAAATCACCCCTGCCGGCTTATTCAGCATATAGTATTCATAAGCGGTATACCCGATCTGCCTGCCTTCCAAAAGGACCTGATCTGTCTCCTCACAGATCTTCCTCTCAGGAGACTTTATCGTCTCGCCGTTGACCTGAATGAGCCCTTTTTGAATCAGGCGTTTGACCTCTTTGCGGGTCCCGGCTCCCATATCGGCCAGGTATTTATCAAGCCTGATCATCAGCACAGCCTCCATCCCGGAAGATACTTATTCTTAAGGGCTCCGCCCCCAAGCTTCCCGAATCCCAGCGGATACCCGTCCACACAGATGAGCCGCCATCCCTTCTCCCCCGGTTCTGTCACATCTGCTACGTCCAGCGTCTCTCCCTTAAGGTATCTCTGAACTCTCTCATCCTTTGCCGCAAAATCAATACAATACTTATAGTCTTCTTTCTTAAGATACATCGCCAGCGCCTGGCTTGGCTCAAACCGGCCTTTCTTAAGCTCCCCCAGCAGCAGGCCGGTGCGAAGGAAACGTATCCCCCGAAGATCCGGCAGGCCTTCCGGCATATAATAAACCCGTTCCCCGCGGATATCAAGCCTTGCTGCATCCGGCAAAAAAGAGACATCCCTGAAGAATTCTGCCACCGCTTCCGGAACCTTTGCCCTTTTAGGCTGCTTCATACGGCCGTCCCTTCCCGTATCTTTGCCGTCAGATATCCTCCTGGCAAAAGCGTCTTTCGTCCCATTGTGCTCTTCTTTGGTTTCCCTCTTCTTAAGAAGCGCCAGATAATGCCCTTCACCCTTCATCTTATGGGGAAAGATCCGAACTGTCTTCTTCAGCTCCTCATCCGGCTCCTCCTGCATCCCCGGGATCCCCTGACAGAACCCCTCATAAGGCATGATCTCAAGGATCTCAAACTCCGGCTTCTGCTCCCGCAGCCATCCGATCACCTGCTCGTTCTCCCGGCCGTCAAAAGTACAGGTAGAATACAGCATCATGCCGCCCGGCTTTAACATCGAAGCCGCCCCGAGGATGATATTTTTCTGAATCGTACAGAAATACTCCGGGCCGTGCTCCTCCCACGCCTTCACCATCTTCTTATCCTTGCGGAACATCCCTTCCCCGGAACAGGGGGCATCAATCAATATCTTGTCAAAATACTCCGGAAAATACCGGGCAAGTTTTGACGGTTCTTCACTTAAGACCAACATATTCCCGATCCCAAAGACTTCTATATTCTTAAGCAGGCCTTTTGCCCTCGTACTGCTGATATCATTGGCGACAAGAAGCCCCTCGCCTGAAAGTCTTGCCCCAAGTTCCGTCGCCTTGCCGCCGGGTGCGGCACAGAGGTCAAGTACCTTATCTCCCGGTTCCACAGGAAGACGGCTTGCCGGAGTCATGGCGCTTGGCTCCTGAAGATAATAAAGCCCCGCGAAATAATAAGGGTGTTTGGCAGGAGACACCTTCTCTCCGTCATAATAGAAACCATTCCCGACCCACGGGATGGGTGTAATCGGAAAAGGACAGATCTTCTGAAATTCTTCTGCCGAGATCTTCCCTGTATTCACTCTGAGGCCATAATATCTGGGCTCTTCATAACACTTAAGATACGCGTCCATCTCTTCACCCAGAAGTACCTGCATCTTCTCCTCAAATGCGGCCGGCAGATTCATAATCCCACCTCCAGATTCAAACATACTGAGAATAGTATAACACATCCCGCATCATATCTCCAGAGCTCGTTTCAAAATGTTCAGGACTTTCCTTATCTGGAAAATTCATATTTGAGTTTCCGGTCCTCAAGTGACAGAAGGACATAATAAGGATTCACGCTGGTCTCTTTGCCGTCCTCGAAGGAATAGATCCCAACATGCAGATGTACTGCAAACTGTCCCTTTGTGCCTTCCGGGCCATATCCGGAATCACCCATCAGGCCAAGAAGCTCACCTGCCTTTACTCTCTGTCCCTTTTGCAGGTTTGCATAGGAGTCCAAGTGAGCGTAGTAATAATAGATACCACTATTTGAGGTGACCCCCACGCGATATCCGCCCTTTTCCAGCCATCCAAGGTTCGTAATGACCCCGTCCGTCATGGAGAGAACCGGATAAACGCCCCTTTCATCGACACTTGCCATGATATCGGTGCCCTCATGTCCAGTGGTTTCTCTATACTTGCGTTCCGCCATCCACCCGTCAACATAGGAAGTTTTCAGCGACTTATCCACAATGGACTCCGGAATTGGGTGATAAATCACATCTTTTTCCACATTTATGAGGAAAGTTTTACACTCTTCTGACAAAGATTCCCGATTCTTTCGCATGGAATCCGAAAAAAAGTCCTTCCGGAATTGAGGATCCTCTATAGTCTTTTGTTGGAGGTCGTTGTACTGCCCGATCTCTCGCAGACGGTTTGCTCCCAGTACAACAAAGAATGCAATCAGAAACAGAGACAGGATGTAATTCTTGATTTTCCGCTTACGCATAGACAGGCCTTTGCTTACTATCTTTTCATTTACTATATGAAAAAAACCGGCTCCCTATTCCGGGAGCCGGTCCATAACATTCGATATTTATTTACAATTCTTAAGAACTTCTTTTAGATATTCCCATGTCCGAAGTGTCGATGCAATCTCCAGACGCTCGTTTACGGAATGCACATCCAGGACATTCGGGCCGCAGGATACACAGTCAAGATCCGGACGTTTGCCAAGGAAAAGTCCGCACTCCAGACCGGCATGAATCGTCGATACTACCGGTTCTTTCCCATACATTGCCCAATATGTGTCTACCATAATCTTACGAAGCTTTGAATCCGGGTCATATTGCCATGCCGGGTACTCGGCAACGATGCGTCCCAGACCGCCGGCCATCTTCGCGCATTGCTCCAACTGGTCTTTGATCTGATGCTTTCTGGTCTCAACAGAGCTTCTGATCAGGCACACGGTCCTTACGCATTCCTCCTTTGTCTCTACAACGCCCATATTCAGGGAAGTCTCCACCGCTCCTTCTAATTTGCGGCTGTATTCCTGAACACCGTTTGGGCAGAGCATCAGATAAGAAAGGATACGATCTGTGGACGCGTCATCAAAAGCAGAGACATCAGAAACTGCAGCGGAAGCGGTATCGACAGTAAGCCCCGGCTCTTCCCCCATAAATTCCTTTTCCCAGATCCGGTTCATCTCTTTTACCTGTTCAAAAGCAGCTGACTCCTGCTCCTTTGAAACAATAAATTCGGCAGTTGTATCTAACGCGATTACATTATCCTTAGAACCTCCGTCTATGCGGACCAGATTGACTGCCATCTCCTTTGCAATCCGATATAGAAGGCGCCCCATCATCTTATGCGCATTGCCGCGCTGCTTATAGATCTCGGTTCCGGAATGTCCCCCCAAAAGCCCATGAATACGGACGGTAACAAGGCTTCCGCTCTTCTTCTCCCTCTGAATCGGAAGGGATGTCTCGTACTGAATTCCGCCGGCACAGCCTGCAGTTAAGATTCCCTCTTCTTCCGAGTCAATATTGATGACTTTGTGTCCCTCCAATAAGTTCAGATCTACCGCACGGGCTCCGCCCATGCCGTCTTCTTCATCCACGGTAAACAGGGCCTCGATGGGAGGATGAGGGATATCGTCACTGTCCAACACTGCCATCGCCATCGCAACAGCGATTCCGTCATCACCGCCAAGCGTAGTATCCTTCGCTCTGAGATAACCGTCTTCTACATATAATTCCAGCCCGTCGGTCTTAAAATCATGGGCAGAATCCGCCGTCTTCTCACATACCATATCAATATGCCCCTGAAGAATCACAGGTTCGCTCTCTTCGTAACCTGCGCTTCCGGGCTTCTTGATGATCACATTATTCGCCTCATCCTGAATCACCGAAAGTCCCCGCTCTTTGGCAAATGCGACACAATAATCGCTGATCCGCTTCGTGTCAAATGTTCCATGCGGAATCTGACACATCTCCTCAAAAAATCGGAACACCTTCTTAGGTTCCTGGTTCTCTAATACTGCCACTGCTTTTTACCTCTCTTTCTTACACAGGATCCTTATTCTGAATCCCTTATGTTTTCTATTATCTAATACCATTCATAAAAAATCAACCGCTTCCATAGAATAAAAATGTAAAATCAACCTGATATTTATAGAAGGAATCAAAAACTATGAAACGTATCTTTTCAATCTCAACTACCATCCTCCTGTTTACATTGATGCTGATCTTTCCTCAGGCCGTCTTCAAAGGCGCAAGCAGCGGATTGATTTTGTGGTTCCAAACAGTACTACCAACTTTGCTGCCCTTTATCATCCTTGCTAATCTTCTGATACATACCGGTGCCATCGACTGGATTGCAGCCGCAGTCTCTCCGCTCCTTTGCCGCTTCTTTCGCGTCACCCCTTACGGAGCCTTTGTCATACTGACCGGTTTTTTATGCGGCTGCCCAATGGGGAGCAAAGTAACGGCGGATCTGCTTCATAAAGGCAGCATTACCCGGCAGGAGGGATGTTACCTGTTGTCCTTCTGCAACAATACAAGCCCTATGTTCATGATCAGCTTTGTAATCTGGCAGAATCTCGGACGCCCGGACCTGACCATGCTGCTGCTTGCAATCCTGATGCTTTCCCCTGTCCTTCTAAGCTTCATCTTCCGCCGCTATTATCGAATCCCAAAGAAACCGGAACTTAGGTCCGCCCCCGTATCCTCCTCTCAGAATGCGGCGCTGGACGACTGTATCATGGACGGGTTTGAGACAATCACCCGGATTGGAGGCTATATGATGCTGTTTTCCATCATTCTGTCTCTTGCAGAATTAATTCCTTTCAACTTTGCCGGTCTGTCCTCCGTCCTTCTCCCTTCCCTTGAGATCACGACCGGAGTCCATATGATCTGCGCATCAAGCCTCTCTGCCCATGCGAAGATTATTGGCTCCCTTGCTCTCACCGCCTTTGGCGGATGGTGTGCCGCTGCCCAGACCAAAGCCATGATACGGGATACTTCCCTCCCCTTTTTCCCCTATATAATAGAAAAACTGATCACCGCGCTGGCAACCAGTCTCCTCGTCTGTCTCCTTCTATAAAGAGCCTACTGCATTAACTCTTCTTCCTCCATACCATATTCCGGTTCCGTTTCCGAACTGCCGTACTCCGCATCTGTCCCGTCATCGGACTGATTCGGGATCTCCAGTTCAGAACGGTTGTTGCGGACCATATCGTAGCACTCCTGCAGAGAATTCACCAATCCGTCATATTTCGTCGTATAGCTGTCCAGAGTATGTCCGATGATACTCTCCGCATTCGCCAGCAGATCGTCGGTATACTGCATCGCACCGATCCGGATGTCGTTGGCATCCCGGGTCGCATTATCAAGAATCTCCTGCGCCTGCTCCGTAGCTGCAGTCACGATCTCATTGGCTTGGGAGTAAGCCTGCTGCATGATCTCATGTTCACTTACCAGCTCGCTGGTATGTATCTGCGCCTCCTCGATCATACTGTCCGCCTTCGACTGGGCATCTGCCAGAATCGCATCTTTATTGGCAATGATCTTCTGGTAGCGCTTGATCTCATCCGGTGTCTTCATCCGAAGCTCCCGAAGGAGTTCATCCATCTGATCTTTATTGACAATAATCTTAGAAGTAGACAACGGCTGAAACTTACAGCTGTCGATATACTCTTCTATCTCTTCAATAATCTGTTCTATACGGCTGCTCATTAATCTACACTCTCCTTTTTCTTCATCTTCTCTGCAATTCGATCCATAACAGCCTCTGGCACAAACTGGGAAATATCCCCGCCAAAAGCTGCTACTTCCTTTACTGTGCTGGAACTTAAGTAGGAATACTCAAGACTTGTCGTCAGGAATACTGTCTCTAAGTCCGGTTCCATCTTATGATTCGTCTGAGCCATCTGCAGCTCATATTCGAAATCCGTGATCGCCCTCAGTCCGCGTATCACCAGATCTGCCTGCATCTTCCGGGCAAAATCTACCAGCAGCCCTTCAAATGGAATAATCCTGACATTCGGCATATCTTTTGTTATTTCCTCTAACATTCTAACACGTTCTTCTACGGAAAACAACGGACTTTTTGCTTTATTATTCAAGACTCCGACAATTAAATCATCCATCTTTTTTGCCGACCGTTCGATCACATCCATATGGCCAAAGGTGACCGGATCAAAACTCCCCGGATAAATCCCCCTTAACATATCCCTTTCCTCCCCGTCGGTTCTATAAATACATGCTTGTTCGTCTTATAGACCTTATTCTTGATCACAGAGAAACCAAGCTCCTCTACATAATCAAATTCAGTATCCTTCGCCGTCTCTACGATAATCACACCCTCTGCCGCAAGAAGCCCCGACTCCGCAAGATAAGACAGAACATTTTTCTCAAGTTCCTTCCTGTAAGGGGGATCCATGAAAATATAATCAAACTGCTTCTCGCCTTCCAGCTTATAAAGGGCCGTCATGACATCCATTGTCATCGTCATGCCCTTCTTCTCAAAATGGGTACGCGAAAGATTCTCCCGCACACACTGCATTGCTTTGGGATTCTTCTCCACGAATACGGCCTCCATCGCCCCTCTGCTCAATGCCTCAATTCCAATCCCGCCGCTCCCTGCAAACAGATCCAGGAATACACAATCATACAGATACGGTGCAAGCATATTAAACAAAGTCTCTTTAATCCGGTCTGTCGTTGGTCTTGTCTCCATGCCGTCTAACGTCTGAAGCTGTATCCTTCGTGCACTGCCCGCAATCACTCTCATGCCATAAACCCCTTTCTACGGTTCGCAAACGGTCACGCCGCAAACTGTAACAGATTGTAATTATTATAAATATCTGTTATAGAAATGTCAATCGCCGTATCACTTTTTGGAAAATATACCAGTGCCGCAAACTGTTCCCAGACGGCGGTAGCGGTTCAGGCAGGCATAGATCTCCTGCTTCCTCGGCATTGCAAGATTACCCGGAAGAGAGCCTTTGCCGCACACAGCGCCAAACCCCTGGCCATCCAGACGGCGGTATAATTCTTCTACCGCCTCTTTGAGCGTCTTCCTGCCGTCAAAGACCTCTTCTTCCAGATATTTCACAATATTGCCAAGAGCCGTCAGCTGCTCGCTGTCCATCAACTGTTCTACATATCTGAGATCAATGACCTCATGGTTCAGCATCACGCCGTCTCTGCCCTGGGTCTTGATCTTCACCCGTCCCTTATTCTTAAGGTTCGGATTGCTTCTGATCTTCCGTTCGAAAGAAGGTTCCTTTAAGCCTTCCTCTGGAAGCTTAAGTTCAGGATAGTTCTTCGCCGCATCTTTGGCAAACTCCGTGATCTCTCTGGGAACATACTTGTCCATCTGCACGATAACATCCGAAACCTGAAAATAAGCCCCGGAACTTCCCGCCACAATGACTGTGGAGATACCAAACTTATCATAGAGCTCGCGCACCCGCTCGATAAACGGAGTGATCGGCTCCATATCCCGGTGGATGACGCGCTGCATCAGTTCATCTCTCACCATGAAATTCGTCGCGCTGGTATCCTCATCGATCAGGAACACCTTTGCCCCGGCCTCTATACTCTCCACCACATTGGCGGCCTGTGAAGTACTGCCGCTTGCGTCCTCCGTATCGAAGGCCGTGGTATCCTTACCATTGGGCAGGTCATTGATAAACATAGAGATGTCCGTATGTCTGATGCTGCGTCCGTCCTCCGCCCGTATCTTCATGGCAGCTGCATCCGTCACCACATACTCTCTCCCGTCGCCGGCAATATGCGGATATACACCCGTCTCCAATGCCTTCAGGAGGGTCGATTTCCCGTGGTAACCGCCGCCTACGATCAGTGTAACCCCTCTGGGGATTCCCATGCCGCTTATCTTTCCCCTGTAGGGAAGCTCCATGGCTACTTCCATGGACTTCGGGGAACAGAATGGCACTGCGCCCTTCATGGGGCGCTGAGACACTCCGGACTCTCTTGGCAGGATCGCGCCATTGGCCACAAAAGCCACCAGTCCCATCGTCTCCAACTGACTGCGGATATACGCCTGATCTTCCGAAAGTTCCATGACTTTCTGTACTTTCCTGCCGTCAAGCCTGGCGTAATATAACGAACGCTCCACACAGGACGGTAAGAAATCATACAGAATCTTCTTAAGCTCTCTTGCATTGATGGTCCGCCCGTTGGCAGGAAATCCTACCTCAAATCTTACCGTTACATCCCCGCTTAAAGGATTCAGCTCACAGGCCGTGCGCTCCAGAATCTCCTGAGAACATCTGCTCACACTGATAATGCCGCTCTTACCGGAGCCCTTCGCCTGGAAGGAATACTGCTGGATCTGATTCCAGAAATTACGGGCCAGCTCATCCTGCAGTGCGATCCTTTTATGCTTCTTGTCAAATAATTCCCTGGGAAAACCTGCCATACGCCCGGCTACGCAGACACTTAGCTTTGACGGTGCGGCAAACGGGTCCCCCTGTACGTGTTCGATAGAAAGCACATATCTTGCGAATTGATATATTCCTTTTGTGTCCTTATATGCCGGATAACCCCTGTGATCGATCCGGTCTAATAATTGTCTTAAATCCTCTGATGTCTTCATATCTGTCTATCTACTCTCCCTATATCTGAATCTTATAATCTTGGCAGCATCCCTGCCTCTGGAATTATCTTCTCTCCCGCCCTTATGTTCTTAATCTTAAGGCACGGCAGGTATGCTATAATGCCACGATCCTTGCCCGGTGATGGATGGCAGGCAGGAACTTATTGAGAAGGTCCTTCGTCCGAAACTTCAGATGGCTGGTGTTGATCCCCGGGTTACACCCAAACCATTCTGCCTCTGCCACCTCTTTATCCACAATTACCTGAACATAATCGTCTTCATCCGTCAAAAGCCCCGCAACACTGGCAGACCCCGGTGTCGTTCCCAGGTGCTCCATCATCTTCTCCGGCGGTGCGAACGACATGTGGGACACTCCTAACTTCTTGCTGAAAGAGCCGGTATCAAAAGCCTTATCCGCCGGCATCACAAGCAGGAAAAAGGTTGTCTTCTTCTGATTGCACAAAAATACATTCTTACGGATCTGTGTTCCGATGGCCTTATCGATAGCTGCACACTCTTCCATAGATGCCGCCGGGTCATTATCCACCTGCTCATAGGGGATCTTTAACCGATCCAACGTCTCATACATCTTTCTCTCTAACGGCATCCTCTCATCTGTCGGCGCCGATGTCCTGATCTCGCTGATATACATATCTTATCCTCCGTTAAACCATTCATAATCTGATTGAATTTCCTCAATTTCTACCTAATTATACCGAATTCATCCATTCATTGCAAGTCTGTTAAGAAAGCGTTAAGGCTTTCTGCTTTACGTTTTTTTCAACATTCGGATGTTGCGTTTTCTTTCTTCCATATGCTACAGTATATATAACAGTTTCTATCATTTGTTTTCTCAGAAAGGATCTTCTTGTTTCATGAACTTTTACCAGACAAAATTTGCAGAAAAATTAGAAGAAGCGTTGAAAGCAGTCTTCCCCATTATCGGACTTGTACTGCTGTTAAGCTTTACCATTGCACCGATTCCGCCGAGCATTCTGCTGCTGTTTTTATTCGGCGCGGTGCTTCTTGTGATTGGGATGATGTTCTTCACACTGGGAGCCGAACTTGCCATGACGCCCATGGGAGAAAAAGTAGGTACGAAGATGGCCAGGTCCATGAAGCTTCAGGTTGTTTTTTTCCTGTGCTTCCTGCTTGGATGCCTGATCACCGTCTCCGAACCTGATCTTCAGGTGCTTGCCGAGCAGGTCCCTTCCATCCCAAACTATGTACTGATCCTTGCGGTTGCCGTTGGTGTGGGATTTTTCCTGGTCGTCGCGATGATGCGTATGCTGTTTTCCAGATCCCTGCCGTCATTGCTGATCGTCTGCTACATTCTTGTATTCATCCTTGCATTTTTCGTGCCGCAGGACTTCTTGGCCGTCGCGTTTGACTCCGGCGGCGTCACCACAGGGCCAATGACCGTCCCCTTCATTATGTCGATGGGTGTCGGCTTTGCCGCGGTCCGAAGCGATAAACATGCAGAAGACGACAGCTTCGGCCTGGTAGCGCTCTGCTCTATCGGTCCGATCCTTGCCGTGCTGCTGCTTGGCATGTTATACCACCCGGGAGATACCGCCTATACCCCTTCCTCACTTCCCGTAATTCAGGATTCCGTTGAATTGTGGCAGTATTTCGCCAGAGGATTCCCCGAATATATCCGGGAAATCATGGTATCGCTGCTCCCGATCGCACTGTTCTTTGCGGCATTTCAGATCTTTTCACTGAGGCTTAAGAAAAAAACTCTCTTAAAGATCATTATCGGTATCGCCTATACCTATATCGGTCTCGTGTTGTTTCTGACCGGGGTAAATGTAGGATTCATGCCGGCCGGAAACCATCTGGGACAGACGATCGCGGCGCTTTCCTGCCGCTGGATTCTGATCCCCATCGGTATGATCATCGGATATTTTATCGTCAAGGCGGAGCCTGCGGTCTATGTATTAATGGAACAGGTCGAAGAGATCACATCCGGCGCCATCTCAGGGCGTTCCATGGGAGTCAGCCTCTCCCTTGGCGTCGCAGTATCTATCGGTCTTGCCATGACCCGTGTATTGACAGGCGTCTCTATCTTCTGGTTCATCCTCCCGGGATATGTGATTGCGATCTGCCTGTCCTTCTTCGTGCCGAAGATATTTACCGCCATCGCATTCGACTCCGGCGGGGTTGCCTCGGGTCCTATGACTGCCACTTTTCTGCTTCCCTTCGCTATGGGTGCCTGTCAGGCCGTCGGAGGCAATATCGTAAGAGACGCTTTTGGAATCGTAGCCATGGTGGCCATGACGCCGCTGATCGCCATCCAGATCCAGGGCGCCGTCTACAAAATCAGATCCCGAAAACAGGAAATGTCCGAACCAGAGACAATTTCTGTCTCCTATCTTGATATCCTGGCAGATGATGATATCATAGAACTGTAGGATTGCAGCGTATTGTCAAAGATGGACACTAACAAGAATAACAGGAGGAATTTTCATATGAATGCTGTCTACATGCTGGGCATCATCACCAACAGGGGAATGCGGGATAAATTTATTCAATTTTTTAAACTGCATAACATTCACGTGACTCTTACCGTCCTGGGAGAAGGGACTGCAAACAGCGCAATCCTTGACTACCTGGGACTGGAGGCAACCAGTAAAACTCTTTATTTTGCCTTTGTCACCTGGGATACCTGGAAGCTTTTGAAGAAGGATCTGTACACACAGGTCAAGATCGATATCCCTGGTCGGGGAATTGCTTTTCTCATACCGCTTAGCAGTATAGGCGGCAAGAAAAAGCTCCAGTATCTTACCGCGGGGCAGGAATTATCCATAGAGGAGGAAAGTTCATTGCAGAACACAGATTTTGAACTCTTGATTACCATAGCAAACGCAGGACACATCGAGACTATCATGGATGCGGCAAGGCATGCCGAAGCGCCAGGCGGCACCGTGATCCACGCCAAGGGAACCGGGGCCGAGCACGCCAGACGCTTCCTTGGCATCTCTCTTGCAGAAGAAAAAGAGATGGTATTTATCGTCGTCCGTACCCAGCAGAAGAACGCCATTATGAAAGCAATTATGGAACAGGCCGGGACCAAAAGTCCGGCAGGGGGAATCATCTTCTCCCTGCCGGTCACCAGTACCGCCGGACTGCGCCTGCTGGAGGAAGAAACTTAAGTCTTGAATTTTCATACATGTGCCGCGGCATATGTGTCAGAAAGGAGCGATACTTCACTATGAAATATATTCTTGCATCTTCTTCTCCAAGAAGAAAGGAATTGTTAGAACAAGCGGGGTTCAAATTCGACATTATCCCCTCTTCTGTTAAAGAGACGGCCACAAAGACAGAACCTTCAGAAATTGTAATGGAGCTGGCAGCCAAAAAGGCGGAAGATGTTTTCCGCCTCCACGGTCAAAAAGACTGCGTCGTAATCGGCGCAGATACGATCGTCGTATATCGGGATGAGATCCTTGGGAAACCTGCCGACAAAGCAGAGGCCTATGATATGCTGTCCATGCTTGCAGACCGGACACACCAGGTCTATACCGGCGTATCTCTGGTCATCTCCAAAAAAGGGCAGGTACATACCCGGACATTCTATGAGTCAACAGATGTCACCTTCTGCCCCATCTGCAAGGAAGACCTGCATGCCTATGTCGAGAGCGGCGACCCGCTCGATAAAGCAGGTGCTTACGGGATACAGGGACCCTTTGCCGTCCATGTAAAATGTATCAACGGAGATTACCACAATGTGGTGGGGCTTCCGCTCTGCCGTCTTTATCAGGAATTGCTTACCGAATACGTATCCCCCTTGTCAGAGCGATAACAATAACGGTTTTTTAAGTCTTTTAAAGCCTTTGCCTTCTTGCAGGGGCTTTTCCACTGTCCCGCAATCTGCCGTCTCAAATCTGAATCAAAAAGTTTCGGCGGCTCAATATCCAGACGCTGATGCACCTCATCATTCTTTGATGCATAATTAAAAGATTCCGTATCCATGATCTGCCTCTGCGCCCTCTCCCAGGCATCCTTGCCCTGCTTAAGATATTTATGGCGGTAATATTCGATATCACTGATGACTTTTCCATGCTCATCTTCTTCTAACACATTCCACTGGCTAACGAATGCGCCGTTCCTGTCGATAATAAATTCCGAATGAAAGTCCGGGGTGAGCCTCTTCTTGTTCTCATAACCCTTCCGATATTCCCGGTAATTTGAACCGGCCGGATATTTATTGTGGTATCTCGCCGGCTCCCTGAGAAGCTTCGTCCCGCCAAGCCCTCCCTGACAGGACAAAGCCTTCACATAAGCTTCAAGCGCTTTCTCGTCGGTCATGCCGTCCTTCTTAAAATATCTCCGGATATATGCGATATTATGCCGGTCAATATACATCCGAAACTGGTGGACCATCCGTCCTTCGATCTCGTTCAACCCACATAAGCCCGTCTCACCATATGCTTGTTCCACTTGTTCTGCAAACTCCTGAAAAATCCTTCCATGGGGCGGAATCTGTTCCCCCACACAGAACCCCCGCCTAAGCTTAAGCATTCCATTTTCATCAATAAAACCACCCATTCCCCTGATGATTCCGAGGATACCGGTAGATTCTGTCTGCTTGTTCATACGAAAAACGCCCTCTTTTATTTACTCTTTACTCTACTATATTCAGGGAGCGGCATGCGGGTGTAATTTCTTATACCTTTTTAGAACTACAAACATTCGTTCCCGACAAATAAATTCAAATAGAAAAATAGAGCGCCCTTGCAGGCACTCTATCCATTTGCACACATTATTAGTTATACTTACGTTTTCTAGCTGCTTCAGACTTTTTCTTACGTCTCACGCTCGGCTTCTCGTAGTGTTCTCTCTTACGAATCTCCTGCTGGATACCAGCCTTCGCACAGTTTCTTTTGAATCTGCGTAAAGCGCTATCTAACGTCTCGTTTTCCTTAACGATTACATTTGACATAGTCTCACACCTAACCTCCCTCCAGCCTATATTGTGCATTATACGACTGTTCGGGTATTTTTCTTGCACTACATAAGATTATAACACATATTTCCACCACGTCAATATTTTTTTCAGCATATCTTTATAATCTACTGATTTTCGTGAATTTTTACCCGCCGTATCAGATCTCTGTCAAGGAATATTACTTTATCTGGCTTTCCAATACTTCTGCCGCCTTCGCAAGCGCTTCATCAATACCCTCCGGTTTCTTACCGCCGGCCTGCGCCATGTTGGGGCGTCCGCCTCCGCCGCCGCCGACTAAGGCTGCCGCCGCTTTGATCAGGTTCCCCGCATGCGCACCGCGGTCCATGGCTTCCTTCGTCGCCATCGCCATCAGGCTTACCTTGCCCTCCGCCGCGGATGCAAGAACGATCACGCCTTCTCCTAACTTCTCCTTAAACTGGTCTCCAAGGTCACGAAGACCGTTCATATCTACGCCCTCGATCTTAGATGCAAGGAGCTTCACTCCCTTAACCTCTGTAACCTGATCCATAATATCCTTCGCCGCATCCTTGGCAAGCTTGCCTTTCAGGCTTTCGATCTCACTGCGCAGAGCCTTGTTCTCCGCCAATAGATGTGCCGTCTTCTCCGCCAGATTGTCCGGGCTTGCCTTCATAAGCTTCGCCGTCTTAAGAAGCTTACTCTCCAGCTCCCCATAATACTTCATCAGCCCCTTGGCCGTCAAAGCCTCGATCCTTCGGACTCCCGCCGCCACACCGGTCTCTGAGAGTATCTTAAATGCCGTGATAGCGCCTGTATTGGTCACATGCGTGCCGCCGCAGAACTCAATGGAGAAATCTCCCATACTGACCACACGGACGATATCTCCGTACTTCTCGCCAAACAGCGCCGCGGCGCCTGTCTTTCTGGCTTCCTCGATCGGCATATTCTCTGCTTTAACCGGAAGCGAGTTCCTGATCTGCTCATTTACGATGGCTTCTACTTTCTCCAATTCATCATCCGTCATCGCCGAGAAATGTGTAAAGTCAAACCGGAGCCTGTCTTCATTGACAGAAGAACCTGCCTGCTCTACATGATTGCCAAGCACCATACGAAGCGCCTTATGGAGCAGATGGGTAGCACTGTGGTTATTCGCGGACAAAGCCCGCTTCTCTGTATCCACTTCCAGGGACACCGTATCGCCCACCTTGATCATTCCCTTCGTTACATGTCCGATATGGCCGAATTTGCCGCCTAAAAGCTTTACAACATCTTCCACCATAAATTCTCCGTCCGCAGTACGGATCACACCCTGGTCGGCCTCCTGACCGCCGCTCGTGGCATAGAACGGCGTCTTCTCCACGAAGACCGTTCCCTTCTCCCCGTCTGAGAGCGCATCCACAAGCTCTGTATCTGTCGTAAGGACCGTTACCTTCGAATCATAAGAGAGGTTCTCATACCCCACGAATTCTGTAGTAACACCGGGATCAATGGATTCATAGACAGTCACATCCGCCCCCATATAATTGGTGACCTCACGTGCCGCTCTTGCAGTCTTTCTCTGGATCTCCATGGCCTCTTTAAACCCTGCTTCATCCACAGACAGCCCTTCCTCTTCCAGGATCTCCTTCGTCAGGTCCAGAGGGAATCCGTAAGTGTCATAGAGCTTGAATGCATCGGCTCCCGCCAGTACCTTCTCTCCCTTCGCCTCCATCTCCTTCTTAAGTTCGGCAAGGATCGACAGCCCCTGGTCGATCGTCTTATTAAACTGCTCCTCTTCCTTGGCAACTACCTTGAAGATAAATTCCTTCTTCTCTTCCAGCTCCGGATATCCGTCCTTAGAACCCTCTATCACCGTACCTGCAAGCTTTACAAGGAACTCTCCCGGAATATTCAGGATTCTTCCATGGCGGCATGCCCGGCGCAGAAGACGGCGCAGCACATAACCCCTGCCTTCATTCGACGGCATGATTCCGTCGGAGATCATAAACGTCACGGAACGGATATGGTCCGTGATCACGCGGATCGACACGTCAGTATCCGCATGGGCTCCGTATTCCACGCCCGCAAGGGTGCAGACATGAGTCCTAAGCGCCTTAATGGTATCAATGTCAAACATGGAATCCACATCCTGCACGATACACGCAAGACGTTCCAGCCCCATACCGGTGTCAATATTCTTCTGCTCCAGTTCCGTATAATGATTATTCCCGTCATTGTCAAACTGGGTAAATACATTGTTCCAGATTTCCATATAACGGTCGCAGTCGCAGCCTACCGTACAGTCTTCCCGGCCGCATCCATACTTCTCTCCCCGGTCATAGTAGACTTCCGAACAGGGTCCGCAGGGTCCGGAGCCGTGCTCCCAGAAATTATCTTCCTTTCCAAACTTAAAGATCCTCTCCGGCGCAATCCCGATCTCCTTATTCCAGATCTCCCACGCCTCATCGTCTTCCAGATAGACCGACGGATACAGCCTGTCCGGATCAAGGCCGACAACCTGGGTTAAGAACTCCCAGGTCCAGTGAATAGATTCCCTCTTAAAATAATCTCCAAAGGAGAAGTTCCCAAGCATCTCAAAAAAAGTACCGTGCCTTGCCGTCTTCCCGACATTATCGATATCCCCGGTACGGATGCACTTCTGACAGGTAGCGACCCGTCTTCTCGGCGGAATCTCCTGTCCGGTAAAATATGGCTTAAGCGGCGCCATCCCTGAATTAATCAGCAGCAAACTCTTGTCGTTATGCGGCACCAGTGAAAAACTTTTCATCTTCAAGTGTTCCTTACTTTCAAAAAAGTCAAGAAACATCTTCCTTAACTCATTTACTCCGTATTTTTGCATGATATCCTCCTGTTATATATAGCATCACTAAAAATTAATTATAAAGAGAAGCAGGAGGTTTGTCAATGTTCCACCTGCTTCTCCCTTATGAAAAATATCATTAATACCAGAAATCTTTCCGCCGGCCATCTCGATCCCAGGCTACATCAGACGGATCTCCCCATCGACTATTCTGGCAACAACCGAGCTGGTCTCCTTGGTCAGATGCAGGGATTCTTCATTGATATTCAGCACCATCCCCGGATAAGCAATATCACACTTAAGCCGGCAGCCGCCCTGCTCTTCCAGTTTTTCTTTTATCTTCGCTAATTCCTTATCAAACTGCCCAAGCTTCATCCGCCCAATCGACAGATCCAGGCGGATCTTCCCCATACGCTGGGTCTTAGACGGGCTTTCCGGCTGGCGTTCAAGCTTCTCCATCTCTGTCTCCAGGTCCCGGATACTCTTAATCAGAAACTCCCGCTCATAATTGGCACAGGGCTGCCCTCCCAGATAGAGGGTCGTAATACTCTCCGACCTTGAACCGACAATCTTGGCATTGATCCCCCGGGCCGCCCGTATCCGTCCGCCAATGATTGCTCCCCTGCCGCTTCGTACCTGAACTTCCCCGTCACAGTAGACATTGCCGTTCACAATATAGTCTGTCTTCAGGTTGCCGCTGCAATGAATCGTGCAATTCTCCATATATTGGGCATAGATATCATGATGGGCCCGGATTACCGCCCGCGAATCACCCAGGATTCCCTTGGTAACGAGCAGATCGCCTCCGGCCTCAATCTCGGCAGCCTCCACCACACCGTCGATGGTGATGTCTCCAATAGCCCTCACGGAAAATCCGCCGCTTACATCCCCATGTATATGCACGTCGCCTACAAAATTAATATTGCCGCTGGAAAAATCCACATTGCCGTTAATCTCCAGTACAGATTTGACCACAAAGCCTTTGCCGCTGAATTCCACCCGCCCGGCCTTGACCGCGAGCAGCTTGGTGCCATCCTCGCTGGCTTCGGTGTTCCGTCCCTTTGGAAGCACGGCCGCCTTCCCTTCCCTGCAGGGAATCTCCTGATTCAGGACGGTTCTTCCTGGTGTCCCTTCCTTGGGCGGAATCGCCTGGCAGATCACACCGCCCTTTTCCACATTCTGAACCAGATTCAGATTAAAGTAATCTACTCTTCCATGTTCATCTTCCACAAATTTCTGCTTTGTATCACGTTCAAAGAAGTCTTCAATATAACCGTCTTCTCCATGGATTGCCGGTTTCCCCTGTGCGATCCTGAACAAGTGGAAATATCGGTTCGGCTCGTCGGATAACCGGTCTAACAGCTCCATATCAATTCCAAATGAAACATCATTTTTCTGCAGGGCATCCTTCAACATATCGCGATCTAATTCTTTCCCGTCCCCCACCGGCGGGAATATCATCAACCATGCTGCCAGTCTGTCCGTAGTGACATAGACCATAGGATATGCATCCATCTCAATCGGAGCTTTCGTCTCTTCCTGTGTATCTTCCTGATCCGTCTTCGTCTCACTATCGGCTTCTTCTGATTCCTCTGACGATTTCTCTGGCTTCTTCGGTATCTTTTCCCAGCGCGCGAGAGCGTCCGCCGTGATGAACTTGCGCAGGCGGGCTAATTCCTGTTCCATCGCACTGTCAGACATCTCCCCGCTATTCTCAAGCCGCAGATAGGGAAGCGGTGCGTTCCCGGCATGCTCCGTCCATAATTCGTACAGCAGGATAAACGGATGATCCCAGGGTAAAATCAACTGGTTAATCACCGGTTCCGGTTCCGGCGGCTGCTCCTCAATCGGCTCCTCCTGTGACACTTCTGTCTCCTGAAACTGTTCTGTCTCATCGCCTTCATAATCCTTCTCCGGTTTAGAACCAAACAGCCACCCCAAAAAACGATTCTTTGATTCCATACTTTTCACCTCCCTCATCTAGCTTAACAACTTACTGTTATTTCTATTATACTCTGACTCTATAGAAATTGACAAGTAAAAATTATGTACAATTTAAAAAACTGTCAGGAAATTACTTTCCTGACAGTCCCGGTCTTTACATTCCTGGTTATTTTAATTCGATCTCTTCTAATTCCTTTGGCGGAAGCTTCCTGGTCGACCCGGCGACAAGCTTCTGTACCTCTTTCTTCGCCTTATCAACCTGAAGATTGGTTCCGGCTCCTGCGACACAGCCTCCCGGACAGCCCATTCCCTCAATCAGGCAGCCATCCATTCTGCCGACTTTGGCAAGAGACAGGATCTTCTTGCACTCCGCGAGACCTTCTGCGTGCTCAATCTTAACCTCCACACCCGGATAGTATTCCTTCACACAGTTCTCGATCGCCTGGGCCACGCCTCCGGCATATGCATATCCGCGCCCCGCACCCGTCGCATTATGGAAGGATGATTCCGCTTCATACTCCGTAAGGTCGATGTCCTTCGCGTCAAACATGGCCTGCAGCTCTTCAAACGTAATCACGAAATCTACATCACTTCTGACTGTTCTCCGCATTGCCTCTAACTTCTTCGCGGCGCACGGACCGATAAATACCACCTTTGCATTCGGATGCTCCTTTTTAATGGTACGGGCCGTCGCCACCATAGGCGTCAGCTCCTGGGATACCTGATCTACCAGATCCGGGAAATACTTCTTGGCAAGCATCGCCCAGGACGGACAGCAGGAAGTCAGAAGGAACGGCAGTTCCCCTGTCGTTACTTTGTTCACATAATGATGTGCTTCCGCGATCGCCCCGATATCGGCCCCCAGCGCAACCTCATAGAACTCTGAAAAACCTAATTCCTGAAGCGCTGCTTTTAAATTCCTCGGAGTAATGTTGTCACCGAACTGTCCGGCAAACGCAGGCGCAATCTCGGCAATAATCTGATCTCCCTCAGACAGTGCCCTTGCAAGCTGGAAGATCTGGGACTTGTCGGAAATCGCACCAAACGGGCAATTCACCATACACATTCCGCAGGAAACACATTTGTCCGTATTGATGAACGCACGTCCGTGCGGATCCGTCTCAATGGCATTCACGCCGCAGGCCTTCGCACAGGGACGCTCCTTTTTGGAAATCGCATCATATGGACAGGCCGATTTGCATTTTCCGCATTTGATGCATTTGTCCTGGTCAATATATGAGCGCCCGTTCACCATGGATATCGCCCCCTTGGGACACACTTCCATACATGGATGTGCCAGGCATCCTTTACAGATGTTGCTGACTACATACCCCTTCTCCTCACAGCCTTCACATGCAGACGGAATAACCTGCATAAGCGGCGGTTCATAATATTTATCTGAGATATTGCTGGCCTCCACTCCGGAAGTCAGATGCACCGGTTTATTCTCAGGCCGCAAAGAAAGACCCATCGCAAGCCTCAAACGTTCTCTCACAACTGCGCGCGCACGGTAAACACTCTCTCTGTACTTCATCGTGTCTTCATTGACGATCTTATACGGAATCTTCTCCATATCGTCAAGCAAGGTCTCTGCATTCGCTTTAAATCCAAGCCTTGCCACCTCTTCAAATACAATTCTCCTGATCTTCCTGACCGTGGTATCCAGACCTCTTATCATAAAGGTTTTCCTCCTATAATATAGATTTTTATCTAAAATAAATATAACGGATTGTTAAAAAAACGTCAAGCCTTTCTGTTGTTCAGAATAACGTACAATTATAACAAGAAGATATTGTGTTCCTTACAGGTATCCCTCATCTCTTTCGGCCAGAGGCTCGCCTGAACTTCTCCTATATGGGCGCGGTCTAAAAGCAGCATACACAGCCTGGACTGCCCGATGCCGCCGCCTATCGTATAAGGCAGTTCTCCGTTCAGGAGCATCCTGTGGTAGGGAAGGTTTCTCCGTTCCTCACACCCGGCCTTCTTAAGCTGCTCTTCTAAGGATATCTCATCCACTCGGATTCCCATGCTGGATATCTCAAGCGCACACCCAAGATTCTCAAACCAGAAGAGGATATCCCCGTTTAGCTGCCAGTCGTCATAATCCGGCGCCCGCCCGTCATGAGGTTTCCCGCTTGCAAGCTTATCCCCGATCTTCTTAAGAAATACACATCCATATTCTCTGGTGATCAGATTCTCCCGTTCCTTGGGCGTCTTATCCGGATAACGGTCCTCCAGTTCCTGAGACGTTATAAAGGTCACATCCCCCGGAAGTTTCTTTGCTGCATCCGGATATTTGTACCACACTTCATGCTGCATATGTTTGATGATCTTGAATATATCCCGCACGGTCGACTCCAATGTCTCTTCGGTCCGCTCCTCCTTCGTGATGACCTTCTCCCAATCCCACTGATCCACATAGCAGGAATGCAGGTTATCAAGCTCTTCGTCCCGGCGGATTGCGTTCATATTCGTATACAGTCCTTCTCCGGGCTTAAATCCATACTCATGAAGCGCCATCCGTTTCCATTTGGCAAGAGAATGCACAACCTCCACCGTCTCGCCTGCAATACCGGCCACATCAAACTGTACCGGGCGCTCCACCCCGTTCAGGTCATCGTTGAGACCGCTGCTTTTTTCTACAAACAGAGGCGCCGATATCCTCTCAAGATTCATCTCCCTGCCGAATTCCTTCTGGAAGGTATCTCGGATGTATTTGATGGCCTCCTGAGTCTTTCGGACATCAAGCTTTGGATCGTAATTTTCTGGTAATATTAATGACATCTTCTTCTCCCTTTCTCTTTTACATCTCTGTCACTTACCGGGCAAAAACCTTCTGGGCGTAATAGACAGACTGCATGGCGTCCTTTCCATAAAAATCTGCCCCGATCATATCGGCATAATCCTGGTTCAGCACCGCGCCTCCTACCATCACCCTGCAATCCGGTTTTTCCGTCCGAAGGAGCCGGATCGTCTCTTCCATGCTCACCACCGTAGTCGTCATCAGCGCGCTTAAGCCCACCAGCCGGATATCTTCCCTGACGGCACATGCTACAATGGTTCGAGGTGCGACATCCTTCCCCAGGTCGATCACCTCAAAGCCGTAATTCTCAAGCAGAACCTTCACAATATTTTTCCCGATATCATGGATATCCCCTTTGACGGTCGCCAGGATGATTTTATCCTTCTTCTGGACGCTGCCGCCTTCTTCGGCCATGGAATCCTTAAGCACCGCGAACGCAATCTTCGCCGCGTCCGCGCTCATCAGAAGCTGAGGCAGGAATAACGTCCCCTTTTCGAATCCCTTTCCCACTTCATCTAACGCCGGAATCAGAGATTCATCTATGATCTCAAGAGGCTTCTGTGTACGAAGCTGCGCCGCTGCCGCACGGTGGGCCTCTTCTTTCAGGCCCTTTAGAATAGCGTCCTTTAGCGTAAGAACCGCCGCCGCTGCCGGTTTAGCCGCCGCTTCCCGGGACTGCCCGCCGTACCTTCGGATATATTCCTCACAGTTCTTATCATAATTCATCAGCGCGCAAAAAGAAGTGTAGGAACGCATCATATCTTCGGAAGACGGATTGATGATTCCGGCGCTCAATCCGTTCTGCAAAGCCATCGTGTAGAAATTCGCATTAATGGCCGGGCGGCAGGGAAGCCCAAAGGAAATATTGGACACACCAAGTACCGTACACACCCCATAAGTCTCACGGACCAGCTTTAATGCCTCTAACGTAATCTTCGCCCCTTCCGGTTCGGAGCTGATGGTCATGGCAAGCACATCTACCACGATATCTTTCTTCTTAATTCCGTATTTTGCGGCTTCTTCTATAATCCTGCCGGCAATCCGGCACCGTCCTTTGGCTGTTGCGGGGATTCCGTTCTCATCGATCGTCAGGGCGACTATGGTACCGCCGTATCTTCGCACCAGCGGGAATACGGCATCCATGGACTCCTGTTTCCCGTTAACGGAATTAATCATCGGCTTTCCGTTGTAGATCCGCATGGCCGCCTCCATTGCATGGATATCCACCGTATCGATCTGCAGAGGAAGGCTTGTTACACTCTGAAGCCCTCTAACGGCTTCCTGCATCATGGACTTCTCATCGATATCCGGAAGCCCCACATTCACATCCAGAATATGGGCGCCCATATCCTGCTGGGTCACTCCTTCCCTCAGGATATAATCCATATCATGGTCTTTGAGGGCCTGCCTGAATTTTTTCTTGCCGGTAGGATTGATCCGCTCACCGATAATCACCGGCTTTTGATTCAGGACGACTGCTCTCCCGTATGACGATACAATGGTATCCTCCCTGGAAGGCAGAGGCTTTAACTTCCTTCTTTTGGCCATCCTTGTCATGGCACAGATATGTTCCGGCGTCGTGCCGCAGCAGCCTCCGATAGCGCTTGCACCCATCAGCAGGATCTCTTCCATCGTATCCGCAAAAAGCTCTGGCCTTACGTCATAATATACTTCCCCGTCCCGCTGCTTCGGAAGGCCGGCATTAGGTTTGACGATCACGGGAACAGAGGCATATCGAAGGATCTCTTCTAAAACTCCTATCATCTGGCCTGGCCCCATCCCGCAGTTGATTCCCAGAGCATCCACCCGCAGTCCCTCTAACAGGGCAACCACAGAAGGCACGTCTGCGCCGGTCAGAAGCTTCCCCTTCTCATCGAAGATCATAGTGACCGTGACCGGAAGATGCGTATTCTCCTTCGCGGCCAGCACTGCCGCTTTCACCTCGTAGGTATCGCTCATAGTCTCGATGTGGATCAGATCCGCCCCTGCGTCTTCTCCCAGGCGGACCACTTCGCGGAAAGCTTCATAGGCCTCCTCAAAGCCCAGATCTCCCATGGGTTTTAACAGCTTGCCGGTTGGACCCACATCCAGCGCAGCATATACTTCCCGTCCGTCCCGCACTCCAAGGGCTGCCGCCTTCCTTACATTGGCAACGGCAGCGTTAATGATGTCCTCAAGGTTATACCTGGAATCATGGAATTTCAGTGCATTTGCCCCAAAGGTATTCGTAAGGACAATATCGCTGCCTGCCTCGTAATACTGCCGGTGGATATCTACGATCTCATCCGGATGAACCAGGTTCCAGGTCTCGGGAAGTTCTCCCGGCTTAAGTCCTTTCAACTGGAGCAGGGTACCCATACCTCCGTCAAAATACAATAATTCTTTTCCTAATCGTTCTAATATCATTCGTCTGTTCCTTTCCGGCGGTAAGCGCAGTCCTTCTTGCCGCAGCCTGCGCACCCTTCAGTGCAACAGGGCATCCGTTCCCTGCAAAGCCCGATCACTGCCGTCACGGACTTCGTTGGAGTCAGCATATTGCCGTCTGTCAGGGATACCCCGATCTTCTTGGAAGCCTCCAGAACTCCCAGGATCTCCTGCTGATGACAGATAGAGAAATCCCCGTATCCCGGGCTGAACCTGGGCCTTAAGAAGAATCCGGCCTCCTCCTGCTCCCTCCGTAATTCTTCCTGCCAGCAGTCCAGATACTCTTCCAGCAACGCAGCGGCACAGGCCTGCAGCACAACGGCTCTTGCCATGTTGGTGAGCGCATACCTGCGAAGCAGCAGATCCACACCTGCCCCAAGAGTTGCCCCAAGCAGCACTGCTTTTTCACAATTTCGCAGATTCCGTCCAAGATTCTCGCTGCAAACCTTAAGAGCTCCGATCTCAAGATTTGACTCATCCTTAAAAGATACGTCAAAAATGCGATAGACAATTCTTTTGCCTGCCGTTTGGTCAAGTTCTCCAAAAGAACTATTGATCAGGGCAAGCGTATCATCATCTACCGCATGGCTTCCATATCCCAGATAACGAACCGCCTCTTTCGTCTTTCTATCCATACGTCCATCCTTTGATTTTATACTGATATGATCTCTGAAAGATTTCTCATGATTGCCTCTGCAACCTCCGGCTTATTCATAGAATACACATGAATATGATTCACACCGTTCGCGATCAGGTCAATGATCTGATCGGTAGCATAGGCGATTCCGGCCTGCTGCATCGCCCGCGGGTTATCCCCGAATCGATCGACGATCGCCCGGAACCGCTCCGGAAGGATGGTTCCTGACATCCCGCCGATTCTTGCGATCTGCTTCTTGTTCGTAACCGGCATGATACCCGGAAGCACCGGAACCGTAATCCCCCGCTCCCTGATACGGTACAGGAAATTATACAGGATATTGTTGTCAAAAAACATCTGTGTCGTCAGAAAATCTACTCCGCAGTCGACCTTATGCTTCAGATTCCGAATATCATCCTTCTTGTGCTCTGTCTCCACATGGCCTTCCGGATAACAGGCAGCCCCGATACAGAAATCCCCCTGCTTTCTGATGTCCTCGATCAACTCGCTGGCGTATCTGTAATGATTAGGAAGCGGGAATTCACTCTCGGCAGGGATGTCGCCCCTCAACGCAAGGATGTTCTCGATCCCCTTCTCCTTAAGCTGCCCTATGACCCTGCTAACCTCCTCTTTCGTGGAAGATACACAGGTCAGGTGCGCAAGGCTGGTCACATCAAAATCATCCTTGATCCGCGACGCAATACTCACCGTGTTCTTGCTCGTCCCGCCGCCTGCCCCGTATGTCACGCTGATAAATGCCGGCTTAAGCGCCGCGATCTTCTCCGTAGCAGCAAGAACACTGTCATAACCCGCATCTGTCTTAGGCGGGAATACTTCGAACGATATATGCGGACCCTCGTTCTTCAATATGTCTCGTATCTTCATGTCTTTTCCCCCTTGTACGTTAATCCTGCCATTGCAGACAGGCCAGTCCATCCCTGTCCCGGCCTGTCTGAATCATTATTATCGCTGTTCAGTGCATATGTTACATATGCTTTCTGGTTTTCTACATACTGTCATACAATGCCTCGTACTGCTTTGCCGAATTCCCCCATGAGAAATCCTGGCTCATCGCACGTTCGACCATCTTATTCCAGTCACGTTTCTTATCGTAATAAATGCGTTCTGCATAGCGCACTGTCGCCAGCATCTCGTGCGCATTGTAATTCGTAAAGCTGAAACCGGTACCCGTCTTCTCGTATTCATTATACGGCTCTACCGTATCCTTGAGCCCGCCCGTCTCTCGTACGATCGGGAGTGTCCCGTACCGAAGGCTCATCAGCTGGCTGAGCCCGCACGGCTCAAACAGAGACGGCATCAGGAATGCATCACAGGAAGCATAGATCCTGTGGGACAGCGGATCTGAATAATAAATGTTGGCAGATACCTTGCCCTGATACTTCCACTCGAAGTGGCGGAACATATTCTCATACTGCTCCTCGCCGGTACCAAGAACAACGATCTGAACCGCATCCTGACACAACTCATCCATCACATAAGCAACCAGGTCAAATCCTTTCTGGTCCGTCAGCCTGGAAACAATACCGATCATCATCGTATGCGGATCCTGGGTCAGGTTCAGCTCCTTCTGCAGAGCAATCTTGTTCTTGACCTTCTCCTTGCGGAAATTATCGATGTTATAAGTCTTCTCAATGTGTTTATCCGTGTCCGGATTATAATCGTCATAATCGATACCGTTGACGATACCGGACAGGCAGTTCGCCTTGGCATTCATCAGGCCGTCAAGCTTCTCTCCGTAGAACGGCATCTTGATCTCTTCCGCATAAGAACTGCTTACCGTAGTAACTCTGTCTGCATAGACGATTCCGCCCTTTAAGTAGTTCGCATCCTTGTAAGCCTCCAGCTTGTCCGGGACAAAATAATACTGCGGCAATCCCGTGATGTCACGGACCCTCTTCGTATCCCAGGTTCCCTGGAACTTCAGATTATGTATGGTCATGATCGTCTTGATCCCCCGGTAATACTCCGTACCGAACCGGAAATTATCAAGATAGATCGGGATCAGCCCTGTCTGCCAGTCATGGCAATGGATAATGTCAGGTCTGAACTCGATTACCGGCAATGCACTTAAAACTGCTTTTGAAAAGAATGCAAACTTTTCAATATCCGCATACATGTCACCATACGGAGCAAAACCATTAAAATAGTACTCATTATCTATAAAATAGAATGTTATTCCCTCATATTCGTACGTTAAGACACCTACATACTGCTTTCTCCAGTTGAGATCCATATAAAAGTGCGTATAATAGGTTAATTTTTCTTTCCATTCTTCTTTCATGCACATGTACTTTGGCAGCATAACGCGTACATCGTATTTGTCCTTATCAAAGTATTTTGGTAAAGAGCCGACAACATCCGCGAGTCCGCCTGTCTTTATAAATGGTACTGATTCTGATGCTGCAAATAGTATTTTCTTCATTTCTTTTCCTCCAAACCTCACATATATACAATTATTATACCCTATTTTTGTCCAGAAGAAAAGTATTATCTGTTTTTATATTCCAATCTTATGGTATCTGCAATCAATGCTATAAATTCTGAGTTGGTCGGTTTCCCTTTTCCGTTACTCACCGTGTATCCGAATAAATCATCTAATGTATCCAGTTTTCCTCTGCTCCAGGCCACCTCAATGGCATGACGGATTGCCCGTTCCACACGGCTTGCCGTCGTCTGGTGTTTTTTGGCTACCGTAGGATATAGGACCTTTGTGATGGCATTCAGCACATCCATATCCTCCACAGCCATGATGATCGCATCTCTCAGGTAATGGTATCCCTTGATATGAGCCGGTATTCCGATCTCATGAATCATATCTGTCACTCTTCCCTCCAGATTCACCTCCGGCTGGATTTCCATCATAGTCCCCAAAGGCGCCTGCGACCGCAGTTCATGACGGATCACCTGATTCGCATGCTTGATCCTGTTTAACACCATCTCATTGTTGAAGGGCTTCATGATGTAATAGCTTGCGCCCTTTTTGAAGGCATCTTCTGTAATCCGTTCCTGCCCTACTGCCGTCACGACAATAAAGTCAGGATGTTTCTTCAGTCCCTTGTCATTACTCACCATCTCCATCACACTTAATCCGTCCATTTTTGGCATAATCAGATCCAATAGTACGACGTCCGGCTGTTTCTCTTTGATCAACTGGTACATGTCCTCTCCGTTGTTGGCCTTTCCGACTAGCTTTAATTCCTGATCATTGCTGATAATTTCGCCAAGCAAATCCAGAATTCTTTCATTATCGTCGGCTATGGCCACATTTATCTCTCTCATTTTACGCAATGCCTCCTTTCCCCACATCAAAAGCTGTCGAGTTTGATTATATAGTCTGTCACATTGCAAATCAAGAAATTACTGTCGTAAATTTTTGCCCATATTCGACAATTGTTTTAAAAATCGACATTTTTCATCATATCTTCTATAAATATGCCATATCCCTTCGTAGCGTCCTGGACAAATACATGGGTGACCGCACCGATCAGTTTCCCATTCTGTATAATCGGGCTCCCGCTCATGCCCTGTACGATTCCGCCCGTCACTGAAAGCAATGTTTTATCCGTCACCTCAATCACAATTCCCTTATTTACCTCGTCTGTATTCTTGTCGATTTTTGTAACACGAATGTGATAATCCTTCACCGTTCCCTCTACGGCGCAGCGCACAACGGCAGGTCCCTCCTCAATCTCATCTTTCGTGGCAGTCTCTATAGGAGTCTGGTCCGCAAAAAGGGCGTCGATCCTGTCAATTGTGCCAAAGATCCCACAATCCGTATTCTTCGTGATATTGCCCAGCACATTGTAATTATTATAGACAATGATCCCCTCCATCCCTCCCGGGGTGCCGTCTTCTCCTTTCTGGATATCCTTGATGCTGGTCTCATAGACGGTTCCGTCGTTGATCTCTAACAGCGTGTTGGTATCCACATCATGAATCCCATGCCCAAGAGCGCCGAAATGACTGTCCGTATTCAAGAAAGTAATTGTTCCCAGTCCCTGTGCGTTATCCCTCACCCAGATCCCCAGCTTACATTCTCTGGCATTCTGCCGCACAGGCTTCATCCGTATATTCATATATTGCTCGGCTCTTCTGACCCGCAGGATGATCTCGTCGCCGCCAAGGCCGCTCACCGCTTCTATGAGCTCCGCCTTATCGTGGATCGTCTGATCATTCAGCGCGACGATATAATCGCCTTCTTTTACAAGATTGGCAGCCGGTTCATAATCCATGCCGTCCTCTGCTGTGATCGCATCCGTTCCAAGCACCATAACCCCTTCGGTTTCCAGATATATCCCAATAGGCATCCCCCCGGGAATCACCATATTATTCTGGGAAGTGCTGGCGTTCACTTCCGCCTTCAGCTTATTCTGCTGGAATTCTGTCAGATAATATCCTCCGCCTACGGCGATCAGAAACGTAACAATCATGATCAGGATTCTTCGATACCAGTATTTTCTCATCTTCACAAACCTCCGTTTTCCCACTTATGGATATCTGTTCTATGCAAACAGAAAAAGGACAGATACCCGCCAATGGATATCTATCCTTATTATGTGATCATTTCCTGCAAATTACTCAGATTTTGACAGAATTATTTATACTTCCAGGGCATACTTCACCCACCGGAATCATTCAGGCATCCTTCGCCGTCTGCCTCGCCAGCTCCTTCATCTCAACAGCACTCCTGATCACAGTATCCGTAATCTTCGCGCCGCCTAAGATCCTCGAAAGCTCCCTGACCGATTCGTCTTCATTCAGACAACGGATATCGGTCCTTGTCTCTCCCTTATGTGACACTTTTTCAATCAGATAGTGCCGGTCTGCCATAGCCGCAATCTGCGCCAGATGGGTGATACAGATGACCTGATGCGCTTTTCCAATGACCGCCATCTTCTCAGACACTTTCTGCGCGGTTCTCCCGCTGATTCCCACATCAATCTCATCAAAAATCAGCGTCTCTATGGCATCTCTGCTTGCCATCACTGTCTTGATTGCAAGCATAATCCTTGAGAGCTCTCCGCCGGACGCGACAGTGGCAAGCGGCTTTAACGGCTGTCCCGGATTCAGAGAGATCATAAATTCTACGTCATCCACTCCTTCCTGCGTAAAGCCCTTCGTCTCCTCGAATCGGATCTCAAACTGTACATTCTCAAAATTCAGATCCTTAAGCCCGTCCTCTATGGCTCTCGAGAGGACTTTTGCCTGTTTCTTCCGAAGAACAGTAAGCCGTCCCGACTGCTTCTTTAATTCTTTTTCGGATTCCGATGCCTTTTCCCGAAGCTTTCCGATATAATTGTCATAATCCATCAGGGCCGCAAGTCTCTTCTCCTGAGCCGTACAATACTCAAGGATATCCTCGATCGTGCTACCATACTTGGTCTTCAGATGATTGATCTCATTCAGACGATTCTCCGTATCCCGGAATTCTTCATCAGAGAATTCACATTCGTCTGCATAATCCGCCAGCTCCCGGTTAAAATCATTCAAAAGGCTGTCGATCTCGACTAACTGATCATACAGCCCGGATGCCTTCTCATCATATTCCGTGATCTCCGAGATTGCCCGAATGGCCCGGCTTAAGTCTTCGCTTGCATTATCATTTCCCTCACTGGTATAGAGATATGCCTCACTCACACATTCGGCGATCCGCTTACTGTTCACGATCCGGCGGTACAGCTCCTCCAGATCTTCGTCCTCACCCGGCTTCAGATCAGCATCTTTGATCTCACCGGTCTCGAACTCCAGAAAGGACATCTCCTTTGCCCTCTCGGCCTCATCGGTCTCCGTCTCTTTTAATTCCTTCTCGCACGCCTTATAATCCTTATATGCGAGAAAGACCTTCTGCTTCACATCCCCGACCGTCTCCCTTGCAAAGGCATCGACGATCCCCAGGTGGTTCTTCTTATACAGCAGCGACTGATGTTCATGCTGCCCGTGGATATCGATCAGTATCGAAGCCACCTCTTTCAGAAGGGCGATCTGCACCGTCTCTCCATTAATCCGGCTGACACTTCTCTTCTCCATCAGTCTCCGGCTCAGGACCACACATCCTTCCTCCGGATAGACCTCAAGCTCTTCAAGCTTTTTGACCTGCTGCTCATTCTCTGTCTGAAATGTCAGTTCCACGAATCCATACTCCGCGCCCTGCCTTAGGATATCCTTCGAATAACGCCCCCCAAGGGCAAGATTCACAGAACCAAGGATTATGGACTTTCCCGCGCCGGTCTCACCGGTCAGGATATTAAGGCCCTCCCCGAATTCCACTTCTATCTCATCAATCAACGCCAGGTTCTTCACATGTAAATTCTGTAACATACCGCCTCCTACAAGACAATCCTGCTGATCTTATCCATGACCTTCGCAGTATCCTCTACGCTTCTGATCGCACACATGATCGTATCGTCACCGGCAATGCTTCCCACCACTTCATTCCATCTCATTGCATCGATGGCCGCACACACCGCCATTGCCATGCCGGATACCGTCTTGATGACCAGTATATTCTGCGCCATATCCATGGAAACATACCCGTCCTTAAGTACCCGGATGTATTTCTCACTCATGCCGCTCTCTTCGCTCTGATGCACCGCATACTTCTGTTTTCCGTTCTCATCCGGCACCTTCGTAAGTTTCAGATCTCTGATATCCCTGGATACCGTCGCCTGGGTTACCTTGAATCCTTCCTGATTCAGATATTCTGCCAGTTCCTCCTGGGTCTCTATATGATTCTTATGGATCAGTTCAATGATCTTCGCGTGTCTGTTTCCTTTCATGGTGCTAATTTCCTTTCATCTTTCTGCGCAATGTCTCCAGGAAGCTGACTTTACTGAGTTTCATGATCGTGGTGGAGGCATGCGACCTTCGCACCTTCACAGTGTCTCCTGTCTTAAGGGACACTGTATCCGCACCGTCGAATGCCACATACACTTCTTCCCTGGAGCCGTTGCGTCCCGGCCCGATAGCAATCTCGATCTCATCCTCCGACGACAATACAATACTTCTCGTATTCAGTGCATGGGAACAGATGGGCGTAATGACGATCAGAGAGGCCGTTGGTTCCACGATCGGTCCGCCGGCCGACAGATTATAGGCCGTCGAACCCGTAGGCGTAGATAAGACCACCCCGTCCGCCTCATAGTCATTCAACAATTCTCCGTTCACATACAGGCGGAAATGGATGATATGAAGTTCCCCTTTTCGGGACACAACAATATCATTGAGAGAAACGTCTGATATCTCTTTGCCGCCATGTCCCTGAAAGACTCCTTCTAACATCATCCTTCTCTCAAGAACATAATCTCCCTTAAGGACCTGCTCCATCGCCTCATTGATACTTCCAACCTCTACTTCCGTAAGATACCCCAACGTTCCCATATTAATGCCGAGAATCGGAATATCCTTATCCCAGAACAGCCTGGCCACCTCAATCAGGCTTCCGTCCCCTCCGATCACAATTGCACAATCTATCCCGTCAGGCACCGAACTTCTGACAATCTTCTTATGCTCGTCCTTCCGGCACAAGATACACTGTCTGCCCGCCCCATTCAGTATGTCCGTCACCTGTCTGGTCACTGTATGCTCCGTGTCCTTCCCATCATTCGTAACAATCAAAAATCTGTCCATCATATACCCGTTCCTTCTTATGACTTCGTAAGAGTATCAAATGCCTCGTCAACGATCCGAAAGACGTCTATCGTATCGGCTGCTTTCCCCTTCTCTTCTCGTTTTAAGAGATGCATCAGATATTCAATATTCCCTTCCGGTCCCCGGATAGGTGAAAAGTCGAGATTCAGCACGTCAAATCCGGCATCCGCCGCATATCCGAATACCGCCTCGATCACTTCGATATGGGTGCTCTTCTCCCGGACGACTCCTTTCTTCCCTACCTTCTCGCGTCCCGCCTCAAACTGCGGCTTGATCAGGGCAGCTACCTGCCCCTGTTCCTTAAGGAATCTGTGAACAGGCGGCAGCACCTTCGACAATGAGATAAAAGAAACATCAATGGAGGAAAAATCAATCGGCTCCCCGATATCCTCCGGCGTCACATAGCGGATGTTCGTCTTCTCCATGCAGACTACACGCTCATCATTGCGGAGTTTCCAGTCAAGCTGTCCGCGTCCCACATCGATGGCATAGACCCTAAGCGCGCCGTTTTGAAGCATACAGTCCGTAAATCCGCCTGTAGATGCCCCCACATCCGTGCAAACCTTTTCTCTGACGTCCGTATCAAATTTCTTAAGAGCCTTCTCTAATTTCAGCCCTCCCCGGCTCACATAGGGAAGTACGTGCCCCCTAACCTCGACGGACACCTCTTCCGGAAAGGATGCCCCTGCCTTATCCTCCCTCTGCCCGTCAACGAACACGCTGCCGGACATAATGACCGCCTTTGCTTTCTCGCGAGAAGGGGCAAGATTCCTCTTCACCAGTAATACGTCCAAACGTTCCTTCATAGTAACCTCTCATAAACCGCCAGAATCCGGTCCGTCATAGTCTCCACATCCAATCCGGTCTCTCTTCTAAGCGCCTGAATACTTCCGTGTTCCACATAATCGTCGGGAAGGGCAAGCGGCAGGACGCGGACCGGTCTGTCCGTACTGCAGACATATTCCATCACGTGCTCCCCAAACCCTCCGGTCTGTACATTCTCCTCGATGGTTACGATCAGCCGGTGATCTTTGCAGAGGTCATCGACCCCCTCTTCATCGATCGGTTTGAGGAATCTTGCATTGACAAGCGTGCAGGAATACCCTCTTTCTTTCAGCATATCTCTGACACGGACTGCCGGCTCAAACATATGCCCGGCAAAAAGGATTGCGATCTCCGACTCCCGGTACAGCATCTCACTTTTTCCGTATGCGACCGGTTCCCGGAATTCCTGATATCCGTCATATGCTTCGCCCCTTGGATAGCGCAGCGCGATGGGGCCATGGTAATCAAGGGCAAAACGAAGCATATCCGCCAGCTCCCACTTATGCTTCGGAGACATCACCGTCATATTGGGGATGCTGCTCAGATAAGAGATGTCAAAAATCCCCTGGTGCGTCTCCCCGTCGCTTCCCACTAAGCCGGCGCGGTCGACTGCCAGGATGACCGGCAGATTCTGAAGCGCCACATCATGGATGAGCTGGTCATAAGCACGCTGCAAAAAAGAAGAATACACGGCAAATACCGGATGAATCCCGCCCGCAGCCAATCCCGCGGCAAATGTCACGCCATGCCCCTCGGCGATTCCTACGTCAAAAAACCGCTTCGGATAAAGCTGCCGGAATCTCGCAAGCCCCGTTCCGTCGGCCATGGCAGCCGTGATCGCCGCGATCTCCGGACGGTTTCTCGCCTCGTCGCAGAGCACTTTGCCAAACACATCCGTATAAGTATCCTTCTTCTTAGGTACTTCCGGTTCTCCTGTCTCGATCTGAAACGGACCGATTCCGTGGAACTTATCCGGATGCTCTTCCGCCGGCCCGTATCCTTTCCCCTTTTCCGTTATGACATGAAGAAGCACCGGCCCTTCTACCTTGCGGGCCTCCCGAAGCGCCCGGCACAAAAGGGGAATATTATGTCCGGGAACCGGTCCCAGATATGTAATCCCCATATCTTCAAAAAACATACCCGGTACGACCAACTGCTTAATACTGCTCTTGGTCTTGCGAATCTTCTTGATCATAGAATCCCCCACGATCGGAACCCTGTGGAGTACTTCCGTCACTCCCTTCTTAAGTCCCGTGTAGATATCGGCCGTCCGAAGCCCTGCCAGATATCTGGACATTCCTCCCACATTCTCCGAGATCGACATATTGTTATCATTCAGCACGATGATAAAGTTCGTCTCCAGCGCCGCCGCGTTGTTCAATGCCTCATATGCCATCCCCCCGGTCAGTGATCCGTCCCCGATCACGGAGATCACACTGTAATCCTCACCTTTTAAGTCCCTGGCCTGTACATAGCCAAGGCCTGCCGATATGGAGGTGGAACTGTGGCCGGTATCAAACGCATCGCAGGCGCTCTCCTTCCTCTTGGGAAAGCCGCTCATCCCGCCGTACTTGCGCAGATCGTCAAATCCGTCCTTCCTGCCGGTCAGAAGCTTATGCGTATAGGATTGGTGCCCTACATCCCAGATGATCTTATCCTGCGGAAGCTGAAAAATCAGATGCATTGCGATCGTAAGCTCTACGACCCCCAGATTCGATGCAAGATGGCCTCCGTTTTTGCTGATCTTCTCGATCAGGAATTCCCTGATCTCTTCTGCCAGTCCCTCTAACTCTTCCGGACGCAGTTCCTTGATATCATTCTCCCTTTGTATCCTCTCTAACATAGTCCGCCCCCTTTATCTATCTGTCCCTGTGGATCAGTTGAAGTAGGAGCTGTTCAAGGAACTCATTCTCACCCGACAGTTGATGCAAAAGCGCGACCGCCTCCCTGGACAATCTCTCCACTTCCATCTTCGCCTCGTCTATGCCCATCAGTGTTACATATGTAGTCTTCTCGTTCTTCTCGTCACTGTGTGTGGGCTTACCCAGGACCTCCCTTGTACTGGTCACATCCAGGATATCATCCTGAATCTGAAATGCCACGCCTACATACTCCGCAATTCTTTCTGTCTTCTTCACTTCCTCCTCGGAAGCCCCGCCAAGAATCGCCCCGATCATCATCGCCGCCTCAATAAGCGCCGCCGTCTTAAGCCGATAGATCGTATCCAGCACATCCTTTGTAATCGAATGTCCTGTCTCCTTCACATCGATCACCTGTCCGCCGATCATGCCGTAGATCCCCGCCTTCTCGCCCAGCACCGCAAGAGCCCTTCCGATTAAAAGACTGTCCTTTGGCTCGGCCACAAACGCACGGAATGCCGTCTCAAACGCATAATTCAACAGGGCATCCCCTGCAAGGATCCCCATATCTTCTCCATATACAACATGCGTGGTCCTGCGTCCCCGCCTGTATTCATCATTGTCCATCGCCGGCAGGTCATCATGCACCAGCGAGTAAGTATGTATCATCTCAAGCGCCGCCATAAAAGGATGCAGCGCCTTGGAAGTCCCTTCATACAGCCGGAAGGTCTCCTGCATCAGCATAGGGCGGAGCCGCTTGCCGCCTGCGAGGAGGCTGTATCCCATCGCTTCCATGATTACACTCTGGTACCCCCTCTGCCTGGGAAGATATCCCTGCAATATATCCTCGATCTTTTCTGCCTTCTGCTTTACTTGTATCTGAAAATCACCGTTAGAATTCATGAGTCTCACCTTCCTCATCCAGAATCAGCATCTGCTTTTCTACCGCATCGATGCGGCCGTTTAAACTCTTTAACAGATCCATTCCTCTGTGGTAAAGCTTGAAGGAATCCTCCAGAGAAACCTCTTCCTCTTCCATCTTATGAATCGTGTCCTCCAGTTGATCGAATAACTCCTCAATGCTCTGCTCTTCCATCGCCTCTGTCTCTTCCATCTTTACTTCCATACCGCATCTTCCTCCAATCCAAAACGCTTCCCTGGCTGTCGTTACATAATATACAGGGCCGCCAGTATTCCATCCGGTCAGATATTGAACTTATGGGTTGTCCGGTTCACATCTTCCACCAAAGCCCGGATTCTTCCGTCCGTCACATAGATATCCAGACGATCGCCGGCCTTGACCTGACGTACACTCCTAACCGCCGTCTGATCCTCCCCGGCGACATAAGAATATCCCTGATTCAGCTTCTGTATCGGTGACAGCCCCTTCATGATCTCCATATAGATCGCCAGCCTGTGCCGCGATTCCTTCAACTTGCCCTCCATCAGAAGCCGCAGACGATCCTCTGACTCCGCAAGCCGTTGCTGCTGCTCCTGCAGACGGTGACGCGGATGAAGATATCTCAGATGAGTCTGGTACTCCTTAAGCCTTAACCGGTTCATCTGTATCCTTTGATTCAACAAGCGCGCAAAGTCCGTCCGATATTCCTGCATGCGTGTCCAAAACTGCCGGTAATCAAAGACCGCAAGCTCCGCCGCCGCAGACGGCGTCGGCGCCCGCAGATCCGCCACATAATCTGCAATGGTCGTGTCTGTCTCATGGCCTACCGCAGAGATGACCGGGATCCGGCACTGAAAGATCGCCCTTGCAACCTCTTCTTCATTAAAGGCCCACAAATCTTCAATAGAGCCGCCGCCTCGTCCCACAATCATCACGTCGACCTCTTTCTCCTCCAGCATCCGGATTCCCCGGACAATACTCTCCTTCGCACCGTCCCCCTGTACCTGGGCCGGATACAGAATCAACTGGACAAACGGATTCCTGCGGGCGGCAATATTCATGATATCACGCACCGCCGCTCCTGTGGGTGCCGTCACCACCCCAATCCGCCTGGCATACGCAGGTATCGGCTTCTTATACTGGGGCGCAAACATCCCCATCTCCTCCAGCTCTTTCTTAAGCATCTGAAACCGCTCGTAGAGCACGCCGTCCCCGTCTAAACGAATCTCCTTCGCATAGAGCTGATAAGAGCCGCTGCGCTCATATACATTCACCCCGCCAAAGACTACTACCTGCTGTCCGTCACACATACGAAAAGAGAGCCCGCCCCGCTGCCCGGCAAACATAACACAGGCAATCGTACCGGACTCATCTTTAAGTGAAAAATAAATATGTCCTGATGTATGATACTTGCAGTTAGACACCTCACCCCTGACATAGATACGGTTCAGCATATAATCCTGGGTAAACATATTCTTAATATAAGCATTGACCTGCTTCACCGTGTATACATTCCGAGCCATAAACCTTCACTCCCAACACTCTGCCGCCTGGCACGGTACTGATCAACGTCCGTCACTTCGCAAGCTTTGCCAGCACCGCATTGACAAATGCCGGTCCGTCATCACTGCTGTACTTCTTCGCCAGCTCCACCGCCTCGTCAATCGCAACACCTGTCGGCACATCTTCGTCCCACTTCATCTCATACACAGCAAGCCGCAGGACGGTCAGATCCGCCTTATTCATACGGCTGGTCTTCCATCCTGTAGTATGCGTATTCAAAAGGGCATCGATCTCTTCTTTTACTTCTGCAATCTTCTGTGTCTTCTCCCGGATATACTTAAGATCCTTCTCCCTGGCATCCTGTAATTGCTCAAGATAAAGATCTAACTGTTCCGAGAGTTCTTCCGGTGCACAGAACTCTATCCCAAACAGCACCTTAAAGATATGTTCTCTTAATTCTGTCCTCTTCACCTATGCTTCCTCCGGCATATCCACTCCTGCAACGCGGATGTTAACGTCGGCAACCTCTAATCCTGTCATATTCTCAATCGCTGCTTTTACCTTCTCCTGAACCTTCTGAGTCGTATCCTTAATACTGTATCCGTAATTCAGATTCAGCACCAGGGAAACCGTCACGATCCCGTCCAGCACATCTACCTTCACGCCCTTAGACAGAGACTTCATGCCAAGCTTACTGACCAGCTCCCTCGTCGCATTCCCAGTCATAGAAGAAACGCCCTCCACTTCAGTCGCCGCAAGGCCCGCGATGATCGCAACCACCTCATCTGCGATCTTCACCTCTCCCAGATTCTCTTCTGTCTGTATCGTATACGTATTTCTCTCTTCTTTGCTCATTTTAAGAAACCTCCTGTCTCATATACACTTCTTTTCATTATATCAAATGAATGTAATTTTGCAAAGTAGCGATGCAGATTTTGTCCAAAATTTTTCCGGCTGTACGGCTCTTATCTATCTGGCAAACTCCGTCAGTACCAGCCCTTCGTTTCTCTCCAGGGTCATACGGATGCTCCACTCATTGACAAATAAAAGAAGCGGCCGTTCTCTCAAATCCTTAACCTTCTTCATATCAGAGGTTCCCGTAAGCTTATCGAGATCGGTCTCCGTATGCTCGATCCAGCGGATATATTCATACGGAAGGCTGTCAAGACGGATTTCTACATTATATTCATTTTCAAGCCTGTATTTCAGCACATCGAACTGCAGTACGCCTACCACGCCCACGATGATCTCCTCCATACCGGTATTGAATTCCTGGAAGATCTGGATCGCACCTTCCTGGGCGATCTGGTTGATCCCCTTGATAAACTGCTTGCGCTTCATGGTATCCACCTGCCGCACTCTCGCAAAATGCTCCGGCGCGAAGGTTGGTATTCCTTCATATGCGAAGTGGTCCGCCGATGTCGTAAGCGTATCGCCGATTGAGAAAATACCCGGATCGAACACACCGATAATATCGCCGCCGTAAGCCTTCTCAACCATCTTGCGCTCGCTCGCCATCATCTGCTGGGGCTGGGATAACCGTACCTTTCTGCCTCCCTGCACATGATACACGTCCATCCCGGCCTCAAACTCCCCGGAACAGATCCGCATAAACGCGATGCGGTCCCGGTGCGCCTTGTTCATATTGGCCTGAATCTTGAACACAAAGGCCGAGAACTCCTTCTCCTCCATAGGATCCACCGCCCCCTTGTCCGACATCCGCGGAAGCGGCGAAGTCGTCATCGTAAGGAAATGCTTCAAAAAAGTCTCCACGCCGAAGTTCGTAAGCGCAGAACCGAAGAACACCGGAGACAGTTCCCCTCTGCTCACCAACTCCTGGTCAAATTCGGCGCCTGCGCCGTCCTGCAGCTCAATCTCCTCCATTAACTGTGAAAGCTGACCTTCTGTAACCCATTCTCCAATGGCCGGGTCATCCACACCGATCTTGCGTACCTCTCCCTGGGTGGTTCCCTTATGGGTATCCGAGAACAGCTCCACCTTCTTCGTCTCCCTGTCATAAACTCCTTTAAATTCCTTCCCGGAGCCTATGGGCCAGTTCACCGGACAGGTCGCAATTCCAAGCTCATTTTCAATATCATCCAGAAGCTCAAACGTGTCCATCGCCTCCCGGTCCATCTTATTGATAAACGTAAAGATCGGAATATGCCGCATGGTACATACCTTAAAAAGCTTCCTGGTCTGCGCCTCGACACCCTTGGACGCATCGATCACCATCACTGCCGAATCCGCCGCCATCAGCGTCCGGTAGGTATCCTCCGAGAAATCCTGATGCCCCGGGGTATCCAGGATATTGATACAATATCCGCCGTAATTAAACTGCAGCACCGAGGATGTGACCGAGATACCTCTCTCCTTCTCGATCTCCATCCAGTCTGACACCGCATGTCTCGCCGTAGCCTTCCCCTTCACGCTTCCGGCCAGGTTGATCGCCCCGCCGTATAACAGAAACTTCTCCGTCAGGGTCGTCTTACCTGCATCCGGGTGGGATATGATGGCAAAGGTTCTTCTCTTCTTGATTTGATTCTTTATTTCATCTGTAATCTGTGACATAGATTGCAACACTCCTAAGATATATTTATGGCCGATTTTCCTTAACAGTTTCTTGGACCGGTAAACAGTATAACATAAGCAGGCAGATTCCTCAATATGTCAAATTCGGTTATCATACTTGCTCCCCACGCTTCCGTCTCAGCAGCAGCCGGCTCTGCTTTGTCCGTCGTCAGAGTCCTACAACGGTATCAGCTCTCGATACCGCATTTTTTCCCAAAAACCTCACTCACAATATGATCAAACCGCCGTCATTTCCTCGGAAATCTTTCTGATCTCATCCTTTGTCAATCTTGCATACATCTCAATCTTAGCGATATCTTCTCCGTTCCTCAACATACAGATTGCGGTCTGCTGTCTTTCGTTCCAGGAT
>ERZ808044.393-NODE-393-length-49833-cov-6.273374_pt1 | contig 49833 bp, 39 predicted proteins | sample MGYA00380195_ERZ808044 | MGnify/ENA primary metagenome ERZ808044 (study PRJEB31490, sample SAMN06133423) | mouse gut metagenome | isolation source: Z7_2 | host: mice | place: China: Chengdu | collected 2015-05 ...
GAATCTTCATAGGGCGGACGCCCGGGGCTTCTTGTCCGCGGTACGCGGGCAAGAAGATGCAAGGCTGAACTGTTACTATAATAAGGTAACAGTTCTGCGATTGCAAACATAGTTACTATTCAAAACCAGAAAGGAGAATTCATCATGAGACATCTGCTCAGTCCACTGGATTTCACCGTGGAAGAAACCGCAAAGCTTCTCACACTGGCTTCCGATATCGAAAAGAATCGCTCACGATACGCACATGTATGTGACGGAAAAAAACTGGCGACTCTTTTTTTTGAGCCCAGCACCAGAACAAGATTAAGCTTTGAATCCGCCATGTTAAGCCTCGGCGGCTCCATCCTCGGTTTTTCCTCAGCGGACTCCAGTTCTGCGGCAAAGGGAGAAAGTGTTGCCGATACCATCCGTGTTATTTCCTGTTATGCCGATATATGTGCCATTCGTCATCCCAAAGAGGGCGCTGCATTCGTAGCCGCCTCAAAATCTTCTATTCCTGTCATCAACGCCGGAGACGGCGGCCACCAGCATCCCACACAAACCTTAACTGATCTGCTTACGATCCATTCCTTAAAAGGAGGAATCGGAAACATGACCGTGGGACTCTGCGGAGATTTAAAATTCGGCCGCACTGTACACTCCTTAATCCACGCCCTGGTCCGCTACCCCAATATCCGCTTCGTTTTGATTTCCCCGCCGGAACTTCGGGTTCCTGACTACATCAGGGAAAGCGTTCTGGATGCCAAAAATATTACATACCGGGAAACCACCAATCTGGACGATGCCATGGAAGAACTGGATATCCTCTACATGACAAGGGTACAAAGGGAGCGCTTCTTCAACGAAGAGGATTATATCCGCATGAAAGACTGCTACATTCTGGACAAGGAAAAAATGAAACTGGCCAGGCCCGATATGTATGTGCTCCACCCTCTTCCCAGAGTCAATGAAATCTCTGTGGAAGTAGATGACGACCCCCGTGCCGCTTACTTTAAGCAGGCCCAGTACGGAGTATATGTGCGGATGGCTCTCATTATGACATTATTGGAGGTGGAACAGCCATGTTAAATATCAGCGGAATTAAGGAAGGTGTTGTTCTTGACCACATCCAGGCCGGAAAAAGTATGGATATTTACCGCCATCTGGGCCTGGGGAAAATGGACTGCACCGTGGCAATCATTAAAAATGCGAGAAGCAGCAAAATGGGGCGGAAGGACATCATAAAAATCGAGGGCTCCCTGGATTCCCTGGATCTGGATGTGCTGGGCTACATAGACCACAACATCACCGTCAATATTATCCGTGACGATAAAATCGTGGAAAAACGCTGCTTAAAGCTTCCAAAACAGCTCGTCAACGTGATTCACTGCAAAAATCCCCGCTGCATCACCTCTGTGGAACAGGAGCTGCCGCATATTTTCTATCTGGCCGATAAAGAAAAAGAAATTTATCGCTGCCGGTACTGTGATGAAAAGCACAGCTAAGGCCTTATGATATCCGTTCCTGTTTTCCTTTCCGTTCTGGCCGCTTATATCGTAAAAGGTATGTGCGGGTTTGCCAATACGCTGGTATTTGGAACCCTGGCAGGCTTTTTCACTGACAATGTGAACATTTCCCCGGTGGACCTGCTTCTGGGCTATCCCTCCAACCTTTTCATTGCCTGGTCCGAACGGAAGGGCATTGATTTAAAAGTCTGCGTTCCCTTATGTATCCTAGTGATTCTTGGTTCCATCCCCGGTGCATTTTTCTTAAAAATCGGGGACGCAAGGCTGATCAAGATACTGTTCGGTTTTGTGGTGGTTTTTTTGGGAGTTGAGATGTACTTCCGGGAAAAAAACTCCTCCGTCAAAAAGGGCTCCCCTTTTTTCATGGTCATCATTGGGCTTCTCTCCGGAATTTTATCCGGACTCTTTGGGGTAGGCGCTCTCTTAGTGGCCTATGTGAGCCGGACCACCAGCAATCAGACCCAGTTCCGCGCTAACAACTGCGTGGTATTTACCGTGGAAAATACGTTCCGTCTGTTCCTTTATCTGGCCGCCGGAATCCTCACAAAGGATGCCGCAAAAACGGCGGTCTGCCTTCTTCCCGCCATGTTTCTCGGCCTTGGAACCGGAATCTTTTTCCAGAAACGGCTGCCGGAGCGGAGAGCGAAATTATTTGTCATTGCGCTTCTTATCATTTCCGGCCTGTCTCTGATTCTCAATAACATCGTGTTGTGAGATTAAGCGGAGCGTTTTTGTATCACACCCACGCCGGATTCTGTTCCGTTTTACGGCAGACAGGACGTGAATGGTAACAGGGACTGCCCATTTCAAGTCGCCTTTGGCGAGGGGCAGTCCCTGCAGCTCAGTCTCCGGAGTCGCTTACGGCTTCCCCGGAGATTTTTTTACTTTTTATTTACCGTATCCATCTTATCAATATCCACTGTCTCATTGCTTCTGGTGGCCGTGGAACCAAATTCAATGGCAAAGTCGGTTCCCTCCGGCAGTGCTTTTGCACGGAGAGTTTCTTTATATTTATTGGCATCCTTTACCACAACCGCGGAGTCTGTGCGGTTTGTCTCTGCAAATACCCAGACTACAAAATCGCCCATTCCCAGTTCATAGGGACTTTCCTCAGAAATCCACTGCACCTTCATTCCATACTGAGACATGCAGGTATAAATGTCATTGAGTGACAGGTTTCCATCCTTATAATTTAAGAACAGGTCCTCTGCCTTCACGGATACCACACCGCCTTTGTCTCTGGCATCCCGCAGAGTGTCTGTATTGAACTTTAAGGATTTGTTTCCCGTGGAGGAAACCGGTTTTGTTTCCTGGGAAGCAGAAGTCTCCTTTCCCGTTTCTGGCTTGTGGGAACCTGTGGTCTCCGGTTCTTCCTCAGTTTCCTCCTCTTCGGGTTCTTTTGTCTCTTCCTCTGTGGGAATCTGTCCGTCTCCAAGAAGCTTTCCGTCAGGGCCCACATGGCGGCCATCGGGCGCCACATCATCCCGCATCATTCTTCCGTCATCCTCAAAATAGTAATCACTGCCGTCAATGTTCTGCCAGCCCATAACGGAACGGCCATGGTCATTTCCTGCCGCCGGGTTAAAGTAATACCTTTCCCCTTCTTCATCGCTGTACCAGCCTACCCGGAAAGAACCATCCTTTTTCAGGCCATAGGTCCCGTTATCCGTAAACACGAGAGTCTCCTCAAAATTATCCGGAGCCAGAGCAAAGGCTTTTTTATAATTTGCCATGGCTCCGTTCACGTTTCCTTCCATCAGCATCTCCTCGGCAAGCATATAGGCATTGTCTGCCACCGTGGAGCGATAGCCCATAACCTGGTCCCGGAAATCTTCATTATCCGGTCTTAAGGCCGCCGCCTTTTCCCAGAAGCTTAAGCATGCCTCCATGTTATCCTGTTCCCCATAGAATTCAGACACCACATTGAGGAAATTTTCAAAGCTTTCTCCGCTGGAGGCTGCCTCGGCGTTCATGAATTTGGAAAGGCACTGGTCCACCAGAGCTCTGGCCTCGGCAGCCTTTCCGGTCTCCATATAGACAGACAGCAGGATCGTATGGGCATCCAGATGGTTTGGAGCCAGCGCAATGGCTCTCTTTAAATTTTCAATGGCCGCTTCATTTTCCCCTTCGTCATACTGTTCCATGCCAAGCCGGGCGCTCTCATCCGCCATGGCATTCTTTATGATTTCATCGTCCTGGTTTTCTGCGCTTTCCAGAAGCGCAACCGCCTTTTCATGCTCTCCCATACCGGAATAGGCACGGCTTAAAGAAACCAGAATTTCAGAGCTTTTTTCCCCGGCTTCCCGGAGCTTTTCCAGATAATAGACCGCGTTTTCGTAGTCCTCCTCATCCAGAAACTGCTGTCCCATCTCAGAGAGATTTGTAAATCTGGTCTCCTTAAGCATCTCATCCTTTGTGGCGGCATAACCCTTTTCCAGAATCACGTCCGCGTTCTCATAGTCCTCCAGCAATATGTAAATATCATAAAGAGTCATATAGGCGTCCACATTGGACTTATCCAGCGTCACGACCGCCTCAAAGGCTTCGATGGCCTCGTCATACTGCTCGTTGTCGTAATACTGATATGCAAGGTTTTCATAGCTTAAGGTATAAAGCTCCTTTAAGGAAGCGTCTCCCGTGTTTTTGTATCCCTTTTTTAAAATGTTCACCGCTTCCTCAAACCGTTCCTGGTCCAGGTAAAGCTCTCCTAACATCATATAGGCATCCACATATTGATCGTTGAAATCAATGCTTTTTAAAAATGCCTCAATGGCCTCGTCATACTGCTCCTCGGCCAGATACTTTTTTCCCAGTTCAAGCTGTTCGGCAGCCTGCGGTCCCGCCTCTGCCTTACTGGAATCCACGGCCTTTTTTCTGCTGCATGCCGCAAAGAGAAACAATGCCGCAAGCATGATAAAAATGAATGATTTTCTGACTGTATGTTTCAATAGTCCACCCATATCCTTTCATAAGGTCCATGTACCGGAAAATGAGTTCTGAGCAAAACGATAAGCCGGGTTATGTCGTGGGTGATCATCTATCTAGGCCGCACGTCACCATGCGGCTCCAGCAACCTACCCGGGAGCAGACGGGCCGCCTTATGCTCCCTGTTCGGTCTTGCTTCGAGTGGGGTTTACATGTGCCCTTCCTGTTACCAGCAAGGCGGTAGTCTCTTACACTGCCTTTCCACCCTTACACGGAAAACCATGCGGTTTATTTCTGTTGCACTGTCCCTGAAGTCGCCTCCGCCAGACGTTATCTGGCACCCTGCCCTGTGAAGCCCGGACTTTCCTCTCCTGTATCCTTTCGGTTATACAGCAGCGACCACCTGTCTTACTCAGAACCAGTTCACTATATCATATTTTTTTCTGTCTGTCCAGCATTGTCCTCTGGGAAAGGATGGTTCCGGTAACAGCTTATTTCCTTACACCTTAAGACAGCTCCCCCCGATAAATTCCCGGATAATGGAGTTTTTCGGAATGTTTTCGCTGTCAATCCCCAGAAAATAATCCAAAAACTTCAAAAGCCGCTTGGCCTCATCATGTTCCGGCGTATTTCTTGGAATACTGAAAAGAAGAGGCTCTGCATAAAGCTTTAACACAGCCAGCTCATACACCAGAGCGGAATTGAACATCACATCGGCCTCTTCCTGGAACGGGAAGATATTGTTATCCTCTCCCTTCCGGACCGAGCCCCAGCGTCCTATGGTCTCCAGCGCAGAGGTTCCCCGTGTCCTGGCATCCCGCACCATACGCCGGATCAGCCGGCCGTCTGTGGTGGGAATCCGGTTGTGCTCATCCACATTTAACTGATTTAAGGCGCTGATATAAATCTTAAATTTACTTTCCCGCGGAAGCGAATAGGAAAGCCTGTCATTAAGACAGTGGATTCCTTCGATCACCAATACGTCGCTGGCGCCGATCTGTAAATAGTCACCTTTGTACTCCCTGGTTCCCGTCACAAAGTTAAACCTGGGAATCTCAACACGCTTTCCCGCCAGAAGCGCGTTCATGTCCTCATTAAATTTCTCGATATCAATGCATTCCAGAGCTTCCATATCCAGGTTCCCATTCTCATCCCTGGGATACTCTTCTCTGTTTTTAAAATAATTGTCCACGGCAATGGGATGAGGCACATAGCCAAGGGCCCTGAACTGGGTGGCAAGGCGGTGGCTGAAAGTAGTCTTTCCCGAGGAAGAAGGACCTGCGATCATTACGATCCGCTTATCTCCTCCCTTTGCCGCTGTCTCCGCAATCTTTCCGATTTCCTTTTCCTGAAGAGCCTCCTGCATAAGAATCAGCTCATTGCCTTTTCCCGCTGAAATCAACCGGTTCAGCGTGCCCACATTGGATACCTCCAGGCTGTCGCTCCACCGGTAAGAATCACGGAGCACATGGAAGAGCTTTTCCCGAATCCCCTTTGGCTCCACCACATCCGCCTTATCCCCCTGGGGCAGAAGCAGAAGAAAACCGGAATGGTACGGGATCAAATCGAAGTATTTCACATATCCCGTATTCTGTACCATATACCCGTAAAAATAGTCCTCAAAATTGTCAATTCTGTAAATATTGACCCGGGAAGCCCGGCGGTAAGTGAAAAGCTGTTCTTTATCATGCATTCCATACTGTCCAAACAGCTCCACAGCCTCGTCCGTGTTGACGCTTCGCTTCATAATAGGCACTTTCCGTTTTACCAGCTCCTGCATCCGTTCCTTTACCTTAAGGAGCAGGGCTTCATCGGTTTTTACGTCGCCCACAAGCTCTCCATAGACACCGTTTCCAAGGGAGAAATCAATCTGAATTTTTTTGATTTTCTCCCTGGGAACCGCATCATAAAAAGCCTTCAGCATCAGAAAAATGGCGCTTCTCTCATAGGTTTTCTTTCCCACCGGATCCCTGAAGGTGAGAAATGAAAGCTCCGCATCTTTATGCAGGGTTTTATGAAGCTCCTTTAGCTTCCCATTCTCCCTCACCAGAAGAATGTCCTCCTTATACTGAGGCTGAAACTCCTCTGCGATTTTCAAAAAAGGCGTTCCCTCCGGATAAGTCCTCGTCTCCCCCAAAACCTTAACAACCGGCATATTGATTCCTCCTTTATCTCATATTACTGCTGCCGGAAATGAAACCGGCATGGTTGTAATTTCCACCTGGCTTCCCAGGGTATTCTTTAAGTACTCCTCCATATATTCCATGAACACATGCTCCAGGCCATAATGTCCGGCATCAATAATCATAAGCCCCCGGGCGTTGGCATCAATCCCCTCATGATGGCTGATATCCCCGGTCACCAGCACCTGGGCGCCCTTATCCACAGCCGCCTGAATGGTGCTGCCCCCTGAGCCGGGACAGACCGCGGCAATGGTCACAGGTTCCTTTTCCCACATCTGTTCTCCATAGATGGTCACAAACGGAAGTCCGAACCGTTCCTTAATCTCCTTTGCAAGCCTTCTCCCTGTCACAGGCTCCTTAAGCTGCCCGATTTTTCCGATTCCAAACGGAATTCCATCCTCTTCTCCCATTTCCTCCAGGGGAGCTCCTCCGGTAATTCCGAGACGTTCTGCCACACAGTCCGCCATACAGCCGGGAGCGGCATCGAAATTTGTATGCATGGCAAAATAAGAAATATCGGCCTGAATCATTGTCACCAGCCTGCGGCCGATAAAGTCCCCGTCAGTCACAGATTTTATGGGTTTAAAGATCAGGGGGTGGTGGCTTACAATCATATCCGCCCGGGATTCCACGGCCCTCTTCACAGCCACATCATCGGCATCCACAGCCAGAAGAATTTTTTTTACCTCCTTTTCCGTTCTGCCTGCCAGAAGTCCCGGGTTATCCCACTGGCACGCAAATCGCCCGGGTGCCAGTTTTTCTAATATATCAATGATTTCTCTGCACTTCATTTTGTACCTCCCGGTTTAATAAAAGCATTTCTTTTGTCACTTTCAAGCGTTCTGCCGCCCGTTCTGAAATATCTGCCTGTGCCCTTAAGGTTTCCAGAAGGGTCAGAAGCTTCCCTTCCTCCTCTTCCAGATACCGGATAAAAACCGGAGCTCCCTCCTTTAAAAGGAACTCACCATACCGGAACTGTTTTGCAGATATGTCCCTGTTGATGTCCCTCTTGAAAACCGAATCCTCCCGGACTCCGGGATTCCTCACATCTAAAATTGTATAGTATTTCCCTTCTTCACAGACCATGGATTCCCTCACAATGGGAAATTTGTGCTCCCACAGCCATCGGCGGACCTTCGGAATTTCCGAATGGGGAGACAGTACCCACTGTTCCACTGACTCCCACATGCGTTTCCCCTGCTCCAGAATATGTATGATCAGCTCGCCGCCCATTCCGGCAATAATAACGGTCTCTGCCTCGCCGGGGCGCAGCTTTTCCAGGCCGTCGGAAAGCCTGGCTTCAATTTTTTTTTCCAGGCCCGCTGCCTTTATATTCTCCTCTGCCCTGGAAAGGGGCCCCTTCCGTACATCCATGGCCAGGGCCCGCTGCACCAGCTTCCGTCTCACAAGCTCCACAGGAACATGCCCGTGGTCTGTGCCAATGTCGGCCACGGCCCCTTCACAGTCCACAAAAGAGAGTACCGCCTCCAGACGGTCCGATAATTTCATCCTGTTTCCATTCCTTCCTTATCTGCACTACTCATCCAGATAATCCTTTAATTTTTTACTGCGGCTGGGATGACGCAGCTTTCTTAACGCTTTTGCCTCGATCTGACGGATTCTTTCCCTGGTCACGTTAAACTCCCGTCCCACCTCTTCCAGCGTTCTGGGCCGTCCGTCATCCAGTCCGAACCGCAGCCGCAAAACCTTCTGCTCCCTGTCCGTAAGGGTGTCTAAAACCTCCATAAGCTGCTCATGGAGCAAGGTAAAGGTAGCCGCGTCCACCGGCACTTCCACATGGTCATCCTGGATAAAATCTCCAAGATGGCTGTCCTCCTCCTCGCCGATGGGCGTCTCTAATGATACCGGATCCTGGGATATTTTCATAATCTCCCGCACCCGGTCCACAGGAAGCTCCATGGCCTTTGCCACCTCTTCCGGGGAAGGCTCTCTGCCCAGGGTCTGCAAAAGCTGTCTCTGGGTCCTCACCAGGCGGTTTATGGTTTCCACCATATGGACCGGAATGCGGATGGTACGCGCCTGATCCGCAATGGCTCTGGTAATGGCCTGCCGGATCCACCAGGTGGCGTATGTGCTGAACTTGTATCCCTTCCGGTATTCAAACTTTTCCACAGCTTTAATGAGCCCCAGATTTCCTTCCTGAATCAGATCCAAAAACTGCATGCCCCGTCCCACATAACGCTTGGCAATGCTGACCACCAGCCTTAAGTTTGCCTCCGCAAGCTTTTTTTTCGCCTCTCCGTCGCCAAGCTCCATCCGTTTGGCCAGTTCAATTTCTTCCTCTGAGGAAAGAAGCGGCACCTTTCCGATTTCCTTTAAGTACATGCGGACCGGATCCTCAACTCCCACTCCCTCCGGGACGGAAAGATCCAGGTTCCCCATATCAATTTCCTCGTCCTCTGCATCCTCCTCCAGAAACAGATCCGGATCTATATCATCGTCTGCAGATATCCGCAGAATATCCACATTTTTATTTTCCAGGAAGTCATAAATCCGGTCCAGCTTCTCCGGCGTCAGCTCTTCTCCTGAAAAAACGTCAAGAATTTCCTGTTCTTCCACCACATTTTTTTTCTTCTTCGCCGTTTCCAGAAGCCTGTCCAGTTTTTCCTCAAATGTAAGCGTTTTTTCTTCCATAATGTTCCATCCTTCCTGGCATTCAGATTCAATCCAGACTGATCTGTAATGTCGCTAATTCTGACTGCTGCCTGATGATATTCTGTAATTGTGCAATATCTGCTGCTCTTTTACTCTGTATTTCAAGACTGTTTCTCTTAATTTTTTTCACAGTCTCTGAAAACGCCTTCTTCTGCTCCTCATTATTTAAGGACTCTGAAAGACTCGCATGAAAGAGCGCTGTCACCTCCCTGTATTGTTCCTCGCCCTCTATGAACTGATTCAAAATCCGGGCAGGGCTGACCTTCCCTTTTTTCAGTTCTTCGAATACAAGGCCCGCCACCTTTTGGTACAGGCCGTCAACAAAGTCCTCAGGACCGATGATTCCATCAATTTTTGCAAGCAGCTCCGGCCTCTCGATCAGCCAGGTAAGCAGAAGTCTCTGGGATTTCTTTATTCCGTCTTCCTTTTCTTTTCTCGGCCTGATTCTGGTTTTCGCATCCCCCACAGTTTTCACTCCGGTTCCGAACCGGCCTCCCAGAGAGGCCACCAGACGCTTTAAATCTTCCTGAGGAATCATATATTCCCTGGCAACCGCCTCCGTATAATTATCCCTCTCCAGTTTTTCCGGAAACTCCAGAAGCTTTCTGGCAACCGCATTATAAAAGGCTGTTTTGGATTCCGGATCCTGCATGCTGTACTGGCTCCGAATCACGGAGATTTCAAACATGAAGCTGTTTTTTGCATGATCGATCCGCTTCTTAAATTCATCCTTTCCCAGGTTCTTCATGAACTCATCCGGATCCTTATAGGGTTTCATGTTTAAGACCCTGACCGACATTCCCGCCTCTTTTAAAATCGGGATAGCACGTAACGCCGCCTTAATCCCCGCGCCGTCGCTGTCATAAGTCAGAATTACCTGGTCTGTGTACCGTTTTAAAAGGAGCGCGTGCTGGGGCGTAAAGGCGGTTCCCAGGGAAGCCACCGCATTGGTAAACCCGGCCTGATGCATGGCAATTACATCCATATACCCTTCACAGATCAGGATATATCCGGCCCGTGAGGTTCTGGCAAAATTAAGGCCGTAAAGATTTCTGCTTTTATCAAACAGTTTTGTCTCCGGAGAGTTTAAATATTTAGGTTCCCCATCTCCCATGACACGGCCGCCGAAACCGATAACCCGTTTATTCACATCCAGGATCGGGAACATGACCCGGTTCCAGAATTTGTCCCTGGCTCCTCTCTCTTCAATGAAAAACAGGCCGGTTTCTTTCAGGACAGAATCCTCATACCCCTTAGAGCGCATATAGCGGTATAAGTCGTCGGGCACCTTGTTGGCATATCCCAGGCCAAAATGCCTGATGGTATCGTCAGTCAGAGCCCTGTTCTTAAAATATTCATATCCGATCCGCCCGTTGGGCTGCTTTAACTGGTAGTAAAAATAGTTGGCCGCCAGCCGGTTGATTTCCAGAAGCGTATTCTTTAAATCCGCCTGTGCTCTGGCTTCTTTGGAATATTCTGCCTCCGGCAGGGTAATTCCGGCCCGGTCCGCCAGAAGCTTTACCGCCTCCACAAAAGAATAGTTTTCATATTCCATCACAAATGTAATCACGTTCCCGCCGGCTCCGCATCCAAAACAGTAATACATCTGCTTCTCCCCGGACACGGAAAAGGAGGGGGATTTTTCATTATGGAACGGGCACAGTCCAAAATAATTGGCCCCCTTTTTTTTCAGGTTCACATATTGGGAAACCACATCCACAATATCGTTTCTCGTTCGTACTTCCTCAATCACATCATCCGGATAAAACATGTATATCCTCCATATTTTTCAGACCTTCCAGGACTTTGGCACAAATAATTCTTCAAACTTGTCAATGGCATAACTGTCGCTCATACCCGCGATATAGTCACATACCACCCGTTCCTTTTTTTCATGGCACCGTTCAATCATAATGAAGTATTCCTCCGGCAGACGGTCCGCGTGATCCATATAATAGTGGTAAAGCTGCACGATCAGCTGCTGGGCCTTCCCCTCCTCGGCCTTGGCGGCCGGATTCTTATACACATTCTCAAACATCCACTGCCGCAGGCGTTTCATGGCACCTTCCACATCCGGAGACATGATAATCTCAGGCTTGTCCAGGCTGTTTAAAATAATATCATGTATCATGATATTGAGCCGTTCCTTCACGGTAGTTCCGAGAATATCCGAATATTCTCTCGGGATATCTTTTTCTGTTATTATTCTTGCCCGGATGGCATCGTCAATATCATGGTTAATATATGCAATTTTATCGGAAAAGCGGACAATCTTCCCCTCCAGTGTTTTCGGATTACCGGAGGTTCTGTGGTTTAAAATTCCGTCCCGCACTTCTTTTGTAAGATTCAGTCCCTTTCCCTTTTTCTCCACCACTTCCACCACACGGACACTTTGCCTGTAATGAGAAAAGCCCTCCTCGCAGATCTCATTTAATATGTACTCTCCCGCATGTCCAAAGGGTGTGTGCCCCAGGTCGTGCCCCAGGGCAATGGCCTCGGTGAGGCTTTCATTCATTTTTAAGGCCAGGGCAATGGTTCTTGCAATCTGGGCCACCTCCAGAGTATGGGTCAGTCTGGTACGGTAGTGATCGCCCTCCGGGGCCAGAAAAACCTGGGTCTTATGCTTCAACCGGCGGAACGACTTGCTGTGGAGGATTCTGTCCCTGTCCCGCTGGTATACCGGCCGGATGTCACATGGCTCCTCCCACCGGTCACGTCCCTGGCTTTCGCTGCTTTTGGACGCATAGGGGCTTAAATTATCGTGTTCCCACTGTTCCATCATTTCTCTGATGTTCAAACAGATCGCCTCCTCCCAAAGACCCGCTGCCGGAAAATCCGGCATTTTACACTCTCAACGATACTATTATATCACAAAGACCGCCATTTTAGAACCCTTATTTATATACATTCGCCTATAAATACCACAAATTTTCTGAAAAGATTTCATAAATTTTTTATAAACCACTTTTTTTCATCTTTTTCGACATGTTTTCCTGTCATTCGGGAATGGCTCCTGCTGCTGCCGTCAGTATTCATAATCTGAACTGAACTGTCGATCAATATTTGTAACAGTTTCACAGTATATTATGCTTGAATTTATTATAATTTCAAGTATAATATACTGTGAAAGAGAGGAATGGGTATGGAAAAATTCATCGACCGCACCATGGAAATGGAATCCCTGCAGCGGGAGTATGATCGAAAAGGAAGTTCCCTTGTGATATTATATGGCAGACGCCGGGTTGGAAAAACAACACTGATTTCTGAGTTTATTAAAGGTAAAAAAGCTTTATTTTTTTTGGCGAGCGAAGAATCAGAAATCCAAAACCGGCTGGCATTTAAGGAAAAGGCAGCGGAGTTTACAGATAATGATCTTTTACGTCAGGCGGATGTAAAAAATTGGGATGTGATTTTTCATACGATCATGAATACTCATTTTGAGAGTAAGCCTGTCATTGTTATCGATGAATTCCAGTATATCGGAAAATCCAATCCGGCATTTCCGTCTGTTTTTCAGAGGATCTGGGAGGAAAATTTAAAGCAAAAAGATGTAATGGTTGTTCTCTGCGGCTCCCTCATCTCGATGATGGAATCCCAGACTTTATCCTATGGGAGTCCATTATATGGGCGCCGCACGGCGCAAATTCGCCTGACACAGGTGCCGTTTCGGTATTATAAGGATTTTTTTTCAAAGAAAAAACTGCGCGAACTGGTAGAACTGTATGCAATTACCGGCGGAGTGCCAAAATACATCGAACTGTTTACGGAAAGCACTGATATTTATACTGCTATTAAAAATAATGTCCTTAACCGCTCCGGGTATCTCTATGATGAGCCAAACTTTCTTTTAAAACAGGAAGTATCAGAGGTAGGAAGCTACTTTTCTGTCATCAAAACGATCGCCGCAGGAAACAGTAAATTATCAGCGATTGCGTCTGTCCTTGAAGTAAAAGCAACCAGTTTAACCAGATATTTGAAAACACTCATGGATTTAGACATTGTGGAACGTGAAGTACCGATAACGGAAGAAAACCCTGAAACATGCAAAAAGGGGCTGTATAAGATCAAGGATAATTATATCAGGTTCTGGTTTGCCTTCATCTATCCAAACCGCAGCCTTATCGAAAGCGGCAACGGCCAAATCGTCATGGACAAAATAAAAAAAAGCCTCACCCGCTCCCATATTGCTTACGTTTACGAAGATGTATGCCGGGAGAAAATGTGGGATTTGAACATGAAAGGAAGCTGGCCCTTCCATTTCTCTAAGATTGGGCGATGGTGGGACGCACATGAAGAAATCGACATTGCAGCCATCGACCCGGAGGGGCAGAATCTCATTTTGGGGGAATGCAAGTTCTGGCAGGAGCCAGTTGGAGTCAGTGTCCTGCAAAACCTGGAAGAAAAGGCGGCATCCGTAGGCTGGAAAAGAGATTATCGTCATAACTGGTATGTCTTATTCAGTATATCCGGATTCACAGAAGAGTTAAAGAAAGCGGCAAAAGAAAGAAACGATGTGCTGTTGTATGAGGAATAATCTTTCATATCCATAAACAGGGTAACAGGCAGGCAAAGTGTTGACGAATCGGCCGCTTTCGCGGCAAAAAATATGCGGTCTTTGCCGTAAATATGGTCAAAAACCGCATAAGTTCCATCATGATTCCTTTTATTTTTTTCCACAACATTTTTTATACTTCTTCCCGCTGCCGCAGGGGCACGGGTCATTGGGGTATATTTTTTTGCCCTTTACAATCGGCTTCTGGACCGGCATACAAAAATCGTCATACAAGCCATTATACAAATCACCAGATTCCATTTCCTCTTCCATCGAATCTGAATAAGACTTTAACTGCGATTCTATCCATTTTAAATCCTCCTTCAGTTCCAGACGCTCTGCCAAAAGCCCGGCGCGCCGGAATAACAGGTTGTTATGTATCGTGCAGGGAATCCCGATTACTTCTTTCCGTATCAGGCGGTATGCCGCTTCTGTGCCTTCCTTTTTCTGCACACACCAGCTGAATATATTCCAGGCATCTGCATTATGCGGCTCTCTCTTCAGCCAGTTTCTAAACCATGCCTCGCCCTCCTCGGGTTTTCCTGTCTCATAGAGTTCCTCCCCGACTGCAGCGCGGAAATTACCGTCGTCATCATATGTCCAGTCAAACATATCCAAAACGGAGCGACAGAAATCAAGGCGTTTCTCATGTTCTTCCGAATTGCTCAGTTCCATTTCAAAATCCTGCAGCCACTCGTCAATGGGATATTGATAATCCTGCTCCTCCATCAGCCCGCTGACACTGTACTTTTTTTCTTCCTGCCCGATAATATCCTGAAATATTTCCCATGCCTGCCACCAGTAATCCAGCGGCGCATTCCCCCGGGTGCCCTGAATGTCCTGTGTGTCCTGAACGTCCAGATTGTCCTGATCATCCTGATTGTCCAGATCATACAGATTGTCCTGAGCCTCATAGCCGCACTGCACAAGCTCATCCCATTTATCCCACTCTGTCAAAATCTCATGTGTATCCTCAAAATCCATACTCTGCCGCACCATTTCTTCTAGCGCATGCCCATATCTTTCTTCATCATAAGGCTGATTTTCTTTCAGAACATCATATATTTCTGCAAGTACGACCGCTCCGATTTTTTCTTTCGCTTCTCTCGTGGAATATCCCGCGCCCATCAGCTTTTTATATGCCTCCGTGGTTACCGGCGGATCATTATCCCTCAACTGATTTTCCACAATTTCCAGTACTATTTTCTTTAACCGTATATTTGCCATGATCCCTCTGTTCCTTTCAATTTTCATCACTGGCCAGTCAGGTACTTCTCACAGCCACATTTTACCACAGGTACGTGGTTTTTGTCATCCAAAAAAAGCCCTGCCACAGGACTTTTCATTCCTGACGGCAGGACTTTCGATTTTCACTGGTATAAAAGGACTTACTTGCTCATCTCCAGCACATCCGCAAATGCCTGAATGGCAGTCTTTGCCTGGCCAAAGTCACGCATCTGCTGGTCAATGCCAAGCTTGATGTGCGGAATCTTCGCGTCGTCCAAAGCTTTCTTAAGGTACGGATACTCCATCTCCTCCGGATCACAAAACTGCTGCATGAACAGTACAAGACCCTGAGCGCCGCTCTCCTTCACCAGGTTTGCAACGAACTCGCCGCGGCGGTTCTTCTCAGACTGCGGGTCATAAAGAAGAACGTCATGGTCGATATTTGCAAACTGTTTCGCAAGAGCCATCATGGGACATGCCTCATCCTCCGGAACGTCTGTCTTGAAGGAGCGTGTCTCATGTGCAACGTCATCGGCTGCAATAGCGATGTTATTCTCTTCAAAGGCAGCAAGCAGTGCCGGATTGTCGCAGATGATACCGGAGGTAACAACCTTGGTTCCCTGCCAGTCACATGCCGGAAGCGCCTCTAATTCTTTATTTAGCTCTTCAAGCTTTGCCGTGTACTCCGGCTTCTCCATAAACCAGAAAGCCTTTAATACTGCGGAACGCTTCGTGGGCGTTACAACGTCACAGTGCTCGCCTGCCAGCTTAACAAAATTACGGCGGGCAGCACGGCTCTTATTGTAAACCCTGATTGCTTCCCAGATTGCTTCGTTCGTGATTTCCTTGCCCGCGATCTTCTCCAGCTCGCCCTTTACATGGCTGTACTGGTCGATACAGAACTGAAGGCCGAAGTCCTCAAAACGGTTCTGGGGATGAGCCAGGAAAATAACGGACATCTTGTCGCCCATGGCCACGCGGTAGTTCTGGCTCATGGGACGTAAAGTATCACAGATGGTGGGGGTAATGATTCCGTCCAGGCCGTCCATGGTTCCGTCCAGAAGCATTTCCAGGGCAAGCTGTGCGATTGTGCAGTAGAAGGTTGCACAGTACTCTTTTGCACGGCTGATGGTTTTCTTGTTGGAGCCCCAGATTCCCATGGGAACCATTCCGGCTGCATAAACCAGCTCTTCCGGAGCATAATACGGCAGAACGCCGATTACTTTTTTGCCCTGAGCCTTATATTCGGCAAGCTGCTGCTTGGGAGTGGCAGCTTTCACTTTAAATTCATCCAATAATGCGTTGATACTCATTGTTTATGCCTCCTTTGCCTTAGCGTTTGCTTCCATTGCTTCCACAAGGCCCTGTACGCGGGTCTCATACTGTGCGGCATTGAAGTTACGCGGGTCAGCCTGGTCGCCGTCAAATCCTGCACACGGTACGCCAAGATCAGCGGTAAAGCGGCGCTGCATCTCTGCCATATATCCGCTCCACGGCTTACAGCTTCTGTTATAATGAACCAGAACGCCGTCAACCTTGTTGTCACGGCAGATGCCTTCACGCCAGTCAACGCCCTGCTCAATGCAGACGGAGTTGGGTGCCTTATAGTAAGCACGCGCCATCTCGTCGATGTTGTTGTAAACAAAGCCGAATGCAGGTGCATATACAACGGCCGTAACGTTCACGCCATGTTCCTTTAAAGGCTTGAACAGAGCCGGAAGCTTCGGCCAGCACGGAATGCCCTCAAACATGACACGATACTTCTCCGGGAACGGAGTTGTGGTCTCGCCCTTTTTGATTGCCTCCTCCAGATTCTCAGCCAGAAGCTCGAAAGCCTCAGCGGCCTCAACTCTTGCACGGGCCGTTACAACGTCAGCCATATGGTTAAATAAGTCAAATCCGCTGTACGGAGCCGGCTTGTACTGCAAATAATCACAAACCTTTAACCATGCCCTGGCGGTACGGTTTGCATTTGCACATGCCTGCTCAAACTTCTTTTCATCAAACTTCTTTCCTGTCAGCTTTTCCAGCTGGTGGATTGCCTTGTCAAACTGGGCGCGAACATACTTTACATTGGCATCGCCCACTTCCACGGTGTTGTTGTAAGGAATATCGATCATGATCAGCGGAACGTTGCACATACGGGCAATGTTCTCATACCATTTTGTCATACAGTTACAGATATTGTTGCAGCAGAGAACGAAATCCGGCTGCGGAATCTGCATCTGACGGATCGGGGAAATGGCAGCCAGACGTTTTTCCTTCTCCGGGCCATCCGGCAGCGCCTCGATCTCCAAAATGTTGTCAAGCTGAAGATAGGGAGTCTGTGTCTTTGGATCCTTCTTCGGCTTTCCGGTTGCTTCATCCATTACCACATTGCCGTCAGCGTCCTTTAAGGGCTTTCCGGTGCTGGGGTCGATAATGTATTCTCCGGTCTCCGGATCATACTTGCGGGATACACGCACACCTTTGGCATAGGCCAGGCTGATACGTGCATATCCGCAGATATCATTATCATATCCGAGATCCTCGGCGGCCTGGCACATCATTTCACCGTACCGGTTTGCTGCGATACCGGCTGCCTGATTCTCCGGATACATTACATTCAGATCAAAAGCTGCTGCAAGTTCACAGGGGAACTTGGAGGACGACCAGCCTACCAGTTCGCCTCTTTTTTTGGCTTCACGCGCATCCTTGTGGACGTCATCAACGACCTTACGAAGGGCGAGAACGCCGGGCATTACTTGTTTTGCCATAATAAATATCCTCCTTTATGCTTGAATGTGTCTTTGCACATCCGGCCCTCAGGGGCCATTTCACGTAACCGTTCAAGGGCTGTCTGAACGGTTGCCATTTCACAATCAGCGGTTGGCTGCCTGCCATGCGAACAGGGCGGCACCCAGCGCGCCGTTATACTGAGTCAGCGGGGAAGTGTTGATTTTACAGCCGAGCTCCACGGCCAGTGCGCCTACCACACCGGAATTCTGTGCGACGCCGCCGGTCATAACCACATCGGGGACTACGCCGATCCGGTGGGCCAGTCCGGCTACGCGGCCGGCTACGGAGCGATGGATCCCGTTGATAATATCACATTTGTCCGTACCCATGGCCAGCTGGCTGATCACTTCACTTTCCGCAAATACGGTACAGGTGGAGCTGATTCCCACGTCTTTTTTGGACATGGCTCCCAGTCTTCCCAGGTCCTCGACCTTTACCTCCAGAACACGGGCCATAACATCCAGAAACCGGCCGGTGCCGGCCGCACATTTATCGTTCATCTGGAAATTTGTCATCGTACCGTTTTCAATATGCAGAACCTTTACATCCTGACCGCCGATATCAATGACCGTATGAACATCGGGAAACAGAAAAGCTGCTCCTCTCGCGTGGCAGGAAAGCTCACTCATCTGCTTGTCAGCAACTCCCATCATCAGTGAGGTACGGCCATATCCGGTTGCAAGGGTATAAGCCATATCTTCTTTCTTCATCCCAGCCTCGGAAAGCACCATATCAATGGCACGCTGGGGGCCGCTGGTGCCTGCTCCCACATCAATTAAGGACTTGGCGACGATTTCTGTGCCATCCTTTAAAATAATACATTTGGACGCTGTGGAACCGACGTCGATTCCCAGTGTATACATTGCACTCATACAAACCTCCGGGTCTTTTTCTGTATCATTTTTTACGAGCCAAGTATACCATATACCGCGTTGCTTCCGCAAGCATTAACAAACATATCCAGACCGGAGTAATCCCCGGTCTGGACAGGAAACAAATCGTTACGATTCACGGGGCATCTTCCTGTCCGTCTTAAGTCGGACAAAAAGCATCGGGCATCCGCCAGAATTAAGCTTTCTTAAAGGTATCAAACTCACGGATTGCACGAGGTGTAATCATCTGGTGCATCGGGCAGATAGACTTCGGATTCTGGTAAACGGCCTCAGTGAATGCCTGAATATACGGACGAAGCTCGGTCATATCGACGATCTCGTCAACCATGCCAACCTTGGCGCAGTATGCCGGACGGGACTTGTCATGGTAAAGCTGGATCATATCGTTCATCTTCTTGATAATCGGCTCCATATCCTCGCCGGCCTTGCTTGCCTTCACAAGCTTTCTGGAATACATGGCGTTTGCAGCGGTTTCACCCGGCATTACATAGTATTCGCAGGCGGCGGTACCCAGGGAGTATACATTTGTGTTGTTGCCCTGCGGGCCGCCCAGTACATAGTGTGCAGCGGCGCTGGCCTTACGAAGGGTAATCTCCAGAGACGGAAGTCCGGAATTTTCAATGGAATAAATTAAGGACTGACCCAGGCCGAGTAACTCAGCCTTCTCCGCATCGTCGCCCACGTCGATTCCAGTGGTATCCTGTAACCAGATAAGCGGGATTCTGTCACGGGCGCAGAGAGTTACGAACTCATTCATCTTAATGAGGCCCTGACGGTACAGCTTTCCGCCGATACCAACGGAATTCTGCTTGTACTCCGGATAGTTCATCAAAAGACCCTGGACATTGGCAATGACGCCAACCAGAAGTCCGTTTACCTTGGCAAGACCTGTTACCATCTCCGGACCATAGCCCTTCTTGTACTCATATAACTGAGAACCGTCGAAAAGACGGCCGATAACGTCATAAATATCATAGGGGCGCTTTCCGTTCATGGGGATGATACTGTAAAGGTCCTCTGCCGGAAGCAGCGGGTGTTTCGGCTCATCCACACGGAAAAATTCCAGGTTATAAGCCGGAAGGTAGCCGATATACTTTTTGATTCCGTCGATTACGCCGTAGTCATTCTCATATACCTCACGGAAGAAGCCGGTCTCATCATAGTGAATCGGAACAGAGCCCGGAGCCGGAACCTTGTTCTTGCTGTTCTCAATCTGAGCGGCAACAATCTGGTCAGCAGCCTCTTTGTCAATGTAGCCCTTCGGGTTCATACCGGAGAGGATACCGGCGCCGCCGACTGCCATATTTGCCTGGCTGTGTGCAATCAGGATGGTGGGGGAAATGCTGTGATATCCGCCGCCTGCCGGATTGGTTCCATAGATCCCGACGATTACCGGAATGCCAAGCTGGTTTAACTCAGAATTACGGAAGAACGGAGTACCGCCGCCGCGTCTGTTGGGATATACCTGATCCTGATACGGGAAATCAACGCCCGCGCAGTTCAGTAAATAAACAAGCGGAATGTTCATCATCTTAGCGGCATCGGAACAGCGGATCAGATTCTCCGCCTGGCCCGGCTCCCATGTTCCGGCCATCTTCTTATTATCGGAAGCAATGATGTAAACCCATTTGCCGTTTACGCATCCGAGACCGTTGATGATGTTGGTGGAGCCCATCTTATTGTCGTTGGGGTTAAACAGGCTGTTTAAGGGGCAGAAGGTTCCGGCGTCTACCAGGGCGTTGATACGCTGCATGGCGGACAACTGACCGCGCTCATTTAATTTCTCTTCCGAAGTGATGCCGGCGGCAAGGATCTCCTCAACCTTGTCATGGATCTCCTTCTCGATTTTCTTAATCTCACTCTCGTTTTCGGGGTTCGGATTTACCAGTTCTTTGCCAACGGTCGGCATTTCCTGGAAATATTTAGGCATGGAAAAATAACCCATGTGTCTTCCTCCTCATATATACACTTTGTTGCCGGGATACGGCCCTGCCTTAAGACAGAAACCGCTCCCGGTATGATTTATGCCACTGACGAACCAGACGGACATGTTTCCATGCACATCTGTTCCGTTTCAAATCAAAGAACCAGACGGATTACTTCTCCTTCGGCACCTTGATGAAAGCCTGGCCGGGATCGATCTCTTCACGGATCAGACGGATGATCTCCGGATCCGGACCTTCCATAAGCTCAGCCCTTGTAACATCAATCTCGAAGCCTGTGTTCTCCTGCACCATTTCCGGACTGGAGAATGGATAGTAGTAAGCCAGGTACATTCTCTTGGTCTCTTCGTCAAACTTCATAATGCCGAGATCCGTAACTACCATCTGCGGTCCGCGGTTTCCGGGAAGTCCCGCTCTCTCACGTCCGCCGGGGCCGTCCATCCAGCCGCAGCTTGTGATGTAGTCAACATGGTCCATAAATCTTCTCTTCTGGTGCTGCATCATAATTACCGTATTACAGAAGGTAGCAATGCCGTTTGCACCGCCGGAGCCTGTGAAACGTGTCTGGGGCTTTACATAGTCACCCTTTCCGAAGATACAGGTGGAGTTTACGTTTCCGTAGGGGTCGATCTGAGCGCCGCCGATGAAAGCGATCAGGCGGTCCTCATCATGAAGCCACTCATTGGCCTCAAAGCCCACAAAACGAACGTTGGGCCACTGTACGGCACAGTGAGCCATGAAACGGTTATCACCGACAGAACGCGGTACTTCAACCGGGGAGCAGTCCATAAGTCCGCTCTCCACAATCGGATGGCAGCTCGGGCAAACCGCACGCTTCGCAAGAGAAGCGCCGATTAACGGAAGGCCGGTACCAACGATAACGATCTGATTTTCCTTAATGCTTTTTGCGATGGCATATGCCTGCATTTCCTGCTTTGTATACTTTGTGTAATCAGCCATTTTTCTTTTCCTCCCCCAATTAGTGTCTGGTAGAATAGCCAAGGTGCGGCTCATTCTTAAGGTTCATCAGGCGGGCTCCGCCTAAAACATTAAGAAGATCGTCCTGATCCTTGCATCCATACACATATTTCTGAAGGTAATCCTTGAAGGTTTCCGGAACCTTTGTGCCGTCGGCTGCATCCTTTGCAGCCTGTGCTGCTTTCTCAGCGGCAGCAGCCAGCTTCTCATCCTCAGGCTTTGCAGCAGCGGCCTTTGCAGCCTTGTCAGAAGCTTTCTGAAGCTGAGCCTTCGCATCTTCCTCATCCAGATACATGGAAGCCAGGTTGTACTCCTTCAGAGCCTTGTCATCGTCGTCATAATAGTTATAGCACTGGGACGGCCATGCGCCGTATGGTGCGCGCACCACAGCGTTTACGCATTCGCCGAAAATTCTTGTCTTTGTGGGATCACGGCGGATATATTCATCACTTACGATTTCCTCACAGGTAACGATGGTGCGTTTTGCAGCGATTGCAATATCAATGTCGTGGAACTCGTCGCCCTCGATAATGCAGGTTCCGTCCGGGGATGCCTGCTGAACGTGGATAATCGCACAGTCAAGCTTCGGAACCGGAACAGCAAGAAGCTTTTCACCCGGCTCAAGGGGATTCTCAATCTCAACGCACTTTAAGTTGTCAACGCCTTCCAAGGTTCTTCTCTGCTCTTCGCTGATTCCCCAGAACTTAACGAGGCCGGAGCCCTGCATCATTCTTACCGGAAGATACGGAAGACCCAGAGACGCGGCATGGAGCTGCAGCATCAGAACATCCTGGGAATAATCCTCGTAAACCAGTTCGCCCTTCTCGATTGCTGCGCGGAAACGGCGGGCAACGTTCGTATAACCGGAGTTTGCGGTATAGCAGTTAATATAGGCCCTGATACGGCCCTCGCCGATTAACATATCCCAGTCTCCGCCTGCCGGTCCGGACCAGCCTACAAAACCGGTCTTTCCCTGACGAAGGATCTCATAAACCGCAGCATAGGGCTTACGGTTGGTGGTAAAACCGCCGAAGCACAGGACATCGTTGTCATGAACATACTTCTCTACGGCATCGTGTAATGACATAACTTTATTAGCCACAATAAAGCCTCCTTAATATGTATTTATTTTGGCCTGCCCGGCCTGAACGCCGGACAGGTACAGGGTCTTAAATTACTTGAACATCAGCATGAAATAGCCGGCCGCCACTGCGGAACCGATAACACCTGCCACATTGGGTCCCATGGCATGCATGAGAAGGAAGTTGGTGGGATTTTCCTTTGCTCCGACAGTCTGTGATACACGGGCTGCCATAGGAACTGCGGACACGCCTGCGGAACCGATTAACGGATTAATCTTTCCGCCTGTAAGTGCACATAAAAGTTTTCCTACCAGAATGCCGCCCACGGTGGCAAATGCGAATGCCAGAAGTCCCATGCAGATGATGGCAATTGTCTGAACGCGGAGGAAAATTTCCCCGTTTGCAGTCGCACCTACGGTAGTGCCTAACATGATGGTGACAATATTGCACAGCGCGTTCTGGGCGGTCTCGGAAAGTCTTCCGGTAACGCCGGACTCACGGAGCAGGTTGCCAAGCATTAACATACCAAGAAGCGGAGCCACCGACGGAAGCAGAAGGGAACAGAACAGTACCACAAATACCGGGAATACGATCTTTTCCACTTTACTTACCTTACGGAGCTGCTTCATAACGATCTGGCGCTCTTTCTTTGTGGTCAGAGCCTTCATGATCGGCGGCTGGATAAGCGGAATCAGCGCCATGTAGGAATAGGCGGCCACGGCAATGGGTGCCACCAGTTCAGGGGCCAGGTTATTGGCAATATAAATAGCTGTCGGGCCGTCTGCGCCGCCGATAATACCGATGGCGGCTGCCTGACCGGGAGTAAAGAGGCCTGTTGCAAGCGCAAGCAGAAAAGCCACATAAATGCCGAACTGAGCGGCCGCTCCAAGAAGCAGGCTGACCGGGTTGGCAATCAGCGGACCGAAGTCCGTCATGGCGCCTACTGCCATGAAAATCAGGCAGGGGAACAGGCTTGATTTCACACCGCTGTAAATAATTCTTAAAACACCGGACTGATACCAGACATCAGCCTCGTCCATAAGTCCGGCTAAAGGCAGGTTCGCAAGGAACATACCGAAGGCAATGGGGAGCAGAAGGAGCGGCTCAAACTGCTTTTTGATTGCCAGATATAATAAAACGAAGGAAATAAGGAGCATTATGGCCTGCTGCCAGGTAATTGCGGCAAAGCCCGACCGGGCCAATAACTCCCCGAATACTGAAAGTATATTCACGCGGCACCTCCTATTAGTTTAAGGTTACCAGCAAAGTACCTGTTTCAACAGCATCGCCCACATTTACATTTACGGAAGCAACGGTTCCTGCCGCCGGAGCAACGATCTCTGTTTCCATCTTCATGGCCTCCATAACGATAACGCACTGACCAAAACCAACAGAATCTCCTGCTTTTACCTTGATGTCAAGAATCTTACCGGGCATTGGAGCCTCTACGGTTGTGCTGCCGCCTGCTACGGGGGCCGGAGCTGCTGCGGGGGCCGGTACAGGGGCCGGAGCAGGCGCGGGCGCCGGGGCAGGAGCGGGTGCAGGCGCCGGGGCTGCCTTCGGAGCCGGAGCGGAAGCGATAATCGGAGCCGGGGCACTTACGGTAACGCCTCTGTCAAGGGGCTTGTAGCCGTCTACTCTTTCGATTTCGATTTCATATTTCTTTCCGTTTAATGTTGCAACGTATTTCATAGCTTTCATACATCCTTTCCTTTTTGCTTTTCATTTTTTGAGATTTTTGACCGCTGCGATTTTCCCTACAATTCTTTGATGCTTGTCACACGAATCTCTTCTCCTGACAGCCTTGCTTCCTCGCTGACCGCCGCGAGAAGCACTGCATAGGACTCCTCATCAATAGCCGGAACCGGAGCCGCCGCCGCAACAGCCGGTTGTTTCGGCGCGTCCGTTTTGATAATGATTCCGAGGATCTTGGAAATAATGATAATCGCAACTGCAAGCGATGCAAGAGCGGAAAATACCACCAAAAGCCCCAGAGCGGAAATCAGAACGGCACCCGCCATGGTCACCTCACCAGTCCACATATACTCACCGCACCTCCTTCATTTTCGTTTCACTTTTGAAACTTTAGTAACTCGTCTATTCCATATTGTGGAATGCATTCCATATTTTAATCAGCACATAAGGGTACTCTAATTTCAGCACCCAATATCTCGTTGTCGGTTATGCATTTTTCACAATATCTTAGCTGAAGTATATCAGCTTTCCGCAAAAAAGTCAACAAAACGCGCAAAAAAAGGAAAGCGTTTTTCCTTCATTGACACCTCCCTTTTCTTATAATAAAATAGTAACAGTTCAGCTTTGCAGTCTCCTGTCCGCGGTACACGGGCAAGAAGCTGCAAGGCTGAACTGTTACATAGAATAAAACATAGCTTTCGTACACAAGGAGAAAAGGGATTATGAAGCAAATTGAAAAAGTAACCTTAATCGGTCTTGGAGCCATGGGGGTTTTCTTTGCACCGGGAATTTCCGGAAAGCTGGGGGCCGGTTTTAAAGTCATGGCGGACGGGGAACGGAAAAAACGTCTGGAGCAGAAGGGCGTCACCGTAAACGGCATCAACTACCGCTTCCCCATCATCACTCCGGAATCCGCCTGCGAACCGGCGGATCTGGTAATCATTGCCGTGAAAGGATATGACCTTCCGGAAGCCATCCGTCATATCAAAAACCAGGTTGGCCCCGATACCATCATCCTTTCCGTTTTAAACGGGGTGGAAAGCGAGGAGCAGGTGGGAGCCGTCTACGGCATGGAACATATACTTTATTCCTATATGAGAATCAGCATTGTAATGAAAGACGGAAAAGCAGAATTTGACCCCAATAAAGGGCTGATTCACTTCGGAGAAAAGATTAACGATCCGGACTGGCTTTCCCCAAAGGTCCTTGCGGTCCGGGATCTGTTTGACCGCTGCGGTATTCATTATAAGATCGACCCCGATATGTTAAAGGGAATATGGTTTAAATTCATGTGCAACGTGGCAGAAAATATGACATGCGCCATGTTCCAGGTTCCGTTCGGTGCTTTTCAGGTAAGCCGGGACGCCAACTATTTCCGCCGCGCCGCCATGGAGGAGGTCATACAGGTTGCCAACAGGCTGGGAATTGAAATCGGTCAGGACGAAATCGACCGTCAGGAGCACACACTGGGCCGCATTCCTTACGAAAACCGCCCCTCCACACTCCAGGATCTGGATGCGGGAAAGCATACAGAGGTGGACATGTTTGCCGGCACCGTCTTACGGCTGGGTGAAAAACTCGGCGTGGATACCCCCGTCTGCAGAATGTTTTACCATGGGCTTCATCTGATCGAAGACCGCATGTCCGGAAAAATCTGATTACCATGAAAGTGTTGACCATTAGCCGTGAGACGGCGCATGCTCGCATGCAGAGTCTCATGGATATCGGATAACCAAGCCGATATGAGTAAGCAGGGCGACAGCCCGGATTACGAATACAGGCGGCGATTGCGGGAGTGCAAAGCACGGAGCAATCGATTTTCATACACAGTGGCGCCACGCAGGCAGAGCATGGGGAAATATCAGGGCAGTAAGTCCCGGGCTCAGGGGCTTACTGCTCATCCCACACAATCAGGTTGTTCCACATAATCGTCTCCGCCTGGCTTTCGGATAATACATAAGCCCGTCCGGAATCCTCCTTTGAGGGAAGCATATAGGTCCCGTTATTTTTATGGCGGACCCATTTTTCAGAAAGAACCGTCACCCCGTTTTTTGCCTGCATATCCCAGCAAAGCTGTTCTCCTCCGGCATTTTCTGCAATATACGTAAAATCCCCTTCCAGCAGATTTTCCTGATATCTTCCTTCTTTTTCTGCCATGACAAATCCCGTTTCCGGAGCATTTTCATAATATCGGTATCCCGTTTTTCCATGGCCGTTCATCTTTCCGTTTTTCCATTCCCCGTCTGCATAGGTAAATCTTGGCTCCGCCAGCACCATGGCCTGTACCGCCGCACAGTCTCCCTCCGGCTTTCCCCCGGAAAACTCCCCAAAGAAGACCGTATTGAATCTGGTAACTGCCAGGCCTCTTCCCTTTGTCTCTCCCGTCATTTCCTCCATGTGTCCTGTCAGCTCCCCTTCTGTCTCTTCCTGCCAGTACAGATATTTTTTCCCGTCAAGAGTCTCCTGGACCAAAGTTTTTAAGAGGTCCTCCTGACTGTTTAAAATCCGGGCGGCCTGGTCCGGCTCTTTCTTTTCCATGGCCTGATACAGAGAACGGAGGAGAGCCTCCTCCTTTTCATTTACCGGCAGGGGAATTTGGGCCTCTGCCTCTTTAGTTTCTGCTGTTTCTGCAGATTCTTCCATTTCCACATTTTTTTCGGTTTCCGGAATCCGCCCGTCATAATTTCCCGGAATATCTCCGCCCCGGATAACCGCCAGAACCGCCAGAATCACCAGAATCATCAGAACTCCTGTGAGCAGCATCGCCCTCTTTTCAGGCCCCTTCTTATGTGCCTCCTGCCTGCTTTTGGACCCTGTTTGTCTGTTTTTGAACTTTTCCTGCCTGTCTTTAAGCCCCGTCTGTCTGATTTTCAGCTGCTTCAATCTTATTTTATTCCTTCCTTTCCTGCTGTACCGGCACATCAAAAGCCTCCAGAAGGAGAGCAGCTCCCTCCCTTATCTCCGTTTCCGAAAGGCTCGCATATCCGAGAATCACTGTTTTCGTCTGTCTTGCATGTTCTTTATGGATAAAAAAGCCGGAAAGACCGTAAACCTTTACGCCGGCCCTGGCTGCCGCCTCCACGAGCTCCTCTTCCGTCATCTTCCCCCGGTGGGAAAGCAGCACATGGAGTCCCGCAAATTCCCCCCCGATTGCAAATATTTCTTCAAGCGGCTTTAAGGCCGCCAGCAAAGTATCATGCTTTGCCTTATAAATCTCCCGCATCCGGTTTAAATGACGCTCAAAATACCCGCCCGCAAGAAACTGGGCAAGAAGCCTCTGATCCACCCGGGACACGGTGGACGAATAAAATCTGGCCTGCTCTCTGTACTTTTTAAGAAGGCCTGCCGGAAGTACCATATATCCCACGCGGATGGCCGGAGCAATGGCCTTGGAAAAAGTTCCCATATAAATCACACAGCCGTTCTGGTCCATGCCCTGAAGTGCCGGAATGGGCTTTCCCTTATAGCGGAACTCACTGTCATAATCGTCCTCAATCAGATAGCGTCCCGGCATCTCTCCTGCCCAGGCCAATAGCTCCTGGCGGCGCTTCACCGGCATGACAATTCCCATGGGGAACTGGTGAGACGGCATTACATAGGCCACGGAAACCGAAAGGTTTCTGAGTTCTGAAACCATAAGCCCGCTCTCATCCATTCCCACAGGAAATACCGGATGCCCCATTCCCGAAAGGACACGAAAGGCCTGCTTGTAGGTGGGATTTTCCATGGCAATTCCCATATGATTTCCCAAAAGCTGGGACAAAAGCATCAGAAGATATTCGTTTCCCGCACCCACAATAATCTGATCCGCCGTACAGTTTACGCCTCTGGCGCCATGAAGATACTCACGAATGGCCTCCCTCAGAGGGAGATCCCCCTGGGGATCCCCTTTCAGAAAAATCTCCACTTCCTCTTCTTTTAAAATAGCTCTGTTTATTTTTCTCCAGGTCGAAAAGGGGAAGCTCTTTAAGTCAATGCCCCTGGGCGAAAAATCCACCTTCCACAAAACCGGCAAATCCTTCTTCCCCTCCGGTCTGCATGTTCTTCCCTCCCCGGAAACCGGAGGCAGGAGCCCGTCGAGCTCTGCGGCAAAATATCCCTTTCTGGGAACCGCCTCCAGATATCCCTCCGACACAAGCTGCTCATAGGCAAGCTGGGTAGTGCTCCGGCTTACCTTTAAATTTTTTGCCAGCTCCCTGGAGGAAGGAAGCCGCTTATCCGGCTTTAAATTTCCGTTTCTGATTTCATTTTTAATGTACTGGTAGATCTGCTCGTAAAGGGGCCTGGCATCCTGGCTGTTTAACGGGATCATAAATTCCATCGTTTCCGTCTCCTCATCAATCGGGTTTCCGAGAGTACTCGTGAATTTAAAAGGGATGTTCACAGGAAAAAGCATCCGCGAGCATCCCTCATTTTCTCATATGTTTAAGCGCTCCATGCACGTTCCGAATCCTTTCTTATTTCGGAAGCTTAAATGAGCTCTTCAGGGAAACAATCCTGTTGTAAACAGGCTTTCCCTCTGTGCTGTCTTTACAGTCCACACAATAGAAACCATTCCGCACAAACTGGAAGCTGTCGTAAGCCTTTGCCTCCATTAAGGACGGCTCCACATAAGCCATGACAACGGTCTCCGAGTTGGGGTTTAAGTTTAAGGTTCCATCCGGGTTTAATTTCCCCTTTTCCTCATCCACAATATTTTCGTACAGACGGCATTCCACCTGTCCGGCGGTGGGGGCCGATACCCAGTGGATCGTTCCCTTCACTTTTCTGCCGTTAAAACCGGAACCGCTCTTTGTCTCCGGGTCATAGGTGCAGTGAATCACGGTCACGCTGCCGTTTTCATCCTTCTCATAACCGGTGCAGGTTACAAAATACGCACCCATAAGACGTACTTCATTGCCCGGGAACAGGCGGAAATATTTCTTCGGCGGCTCTTCCATGAAATCCTCTCTCTCAATGTAGAGCTCACGGGAGAAGGGAACCTGTCTCTCACCCATTTCAGGGTTTTCCAGGTTATTGGGAATGGAGAGCATTTCCGTCCGGCCCTCCGGATAGTTGTCAATGATTAACTTTACCGGGTCCAGCACAGCCATCATCCGCGGTCTCTTTAACTTTAAGTCCTCACGGATACAGTATTCAAGCATTGCGTAATCCACGGAACTGTTGGCCTTGGAAACGCCCACCAGATCCACGAACATTCTGAGGGATTCCGGCGTATACCCTCTTCTTCTCAGGGCAGCGATGGTCACCAGACGGGGATCGTCCCATCCGTCTACAATTCCGTCCTCCACCAGCTTTTTAATGTATCTCTTTCCTGTTACCACATTGGTCAGATACAGCTTTGCAAACTCAATCTGGCGGGGCGGATTCTCAAATTCACACTCTCTTACCACCCAGTCGTAAAGGGGTCTGTGGTCCTCAAATTCCAGAGTACAGATGGAGTGGGTAATGTGCTCGATGGCATCCTCAATGGGATGTGCAAAATCATACATGGGGTAAATGCACCACGTATCTCCTGTGTTGTGGTGAGTCATATGAGCCACACGGTAAATCACCGGATCGCGCATATTAATATTGGGAGATGCCATGTCGATTTTGGCGCGGAGCACCTTTTCTCCGTCCTCATAAACACCGTTTTTCATCTCCTCAAAAAGCTTTAAGTTCTCTTCCACCGTTCTGTCGCGATAGGGGCTGTTCTTACCCGGCGTATTGAAATCGCCGCGGTATTCTCTGATTTCCTCTGCACTCAGATCACAGACAAAGGCCTTTCCCTTTTTTATTAAAAGCACGGCGCATTCGTACATTTTCTCAAAATAATCAGAAGCAAAAAACAGCCTGTCCTCAAAGTCGGCGCCCAGCCATTTCACATCCGAAATAATAGATTCCACATACTCCGTCTTTTCTTTTGTGGGATTTGTATCATCAAAACGGAGATTGAATTTTCCTCCGTATTCCTTCGCAAGCCCGGAGTTTAAGATAATAGATTTTGCATGTCCGATATGAAGGTAGCCATTGGGTTCCGGGGGGAACCTGGTCTGGACATGGTCATATACTCCTTCCGCAAGGTCTTTGTCAATTTCCTGTTCGATAAAATGTTTGGAAACTGTCTCTTTTGTTTCCTCTGCCGGTTTTATATTCTCCGCCATATCAATTCCTCCATTTCGGTTAGTATCATTAATACTATCATATTTTCTCAGATTATAAAAGGGCAATTTTGCATAAAACCACGCATATTTTGTTCCCGGAACACAAAAACTAAACCAAACCTTGAAAACTCAGAAAGAAGGACAGTTATGACTACAAGAACAGATAGCAGAAAGGTTGTCCTGGTTGGAACCGGAATGGTAGGCATGAGCTTTGCTTACAGCCTTCTGAATCAGGCAGTCTGCGATGAGCTGGTGCTCATTGACCTGGATAAAAAACGCGCTGAGGGAGAGGCCATGGACTTAAGTCACGGGCTGGCATTCTCCCCGGGAAACATGAAAATTTATGCCGGATCCTATGAGGACTGCCGGGATGCAGACATTGTAACCATCTGCGCCGGAGTGGCCCAGAAGCCCGGAGAAACCAGGCTGGCTCTTTTAAAGCGAAACGCCATCGTGTTTCAGTCTGTCGTTGAGCCGGTAGTGGCATCCGGCTTTCAGGGAATTTTTCTCATAGCCACGAATCCGGTAGATATCATGACCCGGATCACCTGCCATCTCTCAGGATTTCCAAAAGAGCGTGTCATCGGCAGCGGCACTGCCCTGGATACTGCCAGACTCCGTTATCTCCTTGGACAGTATTTTCAGGTGGACCCCAGAAATGTCCATGCCTACGTCATAGGAGAACACGGAGATTCCGAGTTTGTACCCTGGAGCCAGGCCCTTTTAGCCACAAAGCCGGTGCTCCAGATATGCGAAGAATCCGGCGGCAGCCTGGACTTTAAAACTCTGGAACAGATCTCAGACGATGTCAGAAACGCGGCCTACAAAATCATTGATGCAAAAAAAGCCACCTACTATGGAATTGGAATGGCTTTAACCCGTATCACCAGAGCCATTTTAGGCGGAGAAAACAGTATTCTCACGGTCTCCGCATGTCTGGATGGCGATTATGGGCAGGAACCGGTATTTGTCGGCGTTCCCTGTATTTTGAACCAGAGCGGAGTCAGAAGGATCCTCCATCTGAACCTGACGCCGGAGGAAATGGAAAAGTTTTCAGATTCCTGCGCCACCCTGCGAAAATCCTTTGACGAATTACAGTTATAAGATTATACTAAATACATTACCGGACTTTCTGCGGTTCATTCCGGCCATCTGCCGGGTGGCCGCAAATACATACCCATGGAGGACACTTTTTATGAACAAAAATTCCTTTGATCTCATCACATTCGGCGAAATTATGTTAAGACTTTCCCCGCCCCGTCATGCGCGGATTACAGACGGTGATATTTTTGAAAAACGTGCCGGAGGCGCCGAGCTCAATGTGGCATCCGGCGTGGCTCTTCTTGGCCTTCGCACCGGAATTCTGTCCAGGCTCCCGTCAAATGAGCTGGGCACCTTTATCAAAAACAGGATCCGTTTCGTGGGTGTTTCCGATGACTTTTTAATTTATGACGAAAGCCCCGACGCAAGACTGGGCCTTTATTATTACGAAATGGGGGCCGCCCCCAGAAAGCCTACCATTGTCTACGACCGCCACTCCTCCTCTGTCACCAGAATTACCCTGGACGAAATCCCGGAGGATATCTATACCTCCGCCAGAATGTTCCACACCAGCGGTATCAGCCTGGCGCTTTGCTCCGGCATGAGAAATGTGGCTGTGGAGCTGATTCGAAAATTCAGGGAACAGGGGGCCATGATCTCCTTTGACGTAAACTACCGGGCCAACTTATGGGGTGAGGACGAAGCCCGGGAAACCATTAAAAAAATACTTCCCATGGTGGATATTCTCTTTGTATCGGAGGAAACCAGCCGCCGGATGTTCCAAAAATCCGGAGATCTTCGGGAAATCATGAAAAGCTACGCAGACGAATACGGGGTAAAGATCGTGGCCACCACCCAGCGGACCGTAATAAGCCCCAGAAAACACAACTTCACCTCCATGGTATACGACGCCCGCACCAATCAGTATTTCACAGAGGCTCCCTACACCGACATTGATGTCATTGACCGCATAGGCTCGGGCGACGCTTATGTGGCAGGCGTGCTGTTTGGTCTTTTGAAATATGACGATCCAGAAAAAGCCATGCAGTTCGGAAATGCCACTTCCAGCGTAAAAAACACGGTTCCCGGAGATCTGCCTTCTTCAGACTTCAAAGAAATTGACCGGATTATCCGTGAACATCACTCCACAGGACCGGTCAGCGAAATGAACCGGTAACCTGTTTCGCATCCCCGGCACTCCCGCAGGTGCCGGAAATATCCGGCCCCGGCCGGCCTTTGAACCGTAACATAAAACCCCCTGTTTTACGGAGTGATCCAAAAACAGGGGGTTTTTAAGCTTAGATGCTGATGATTCCAAAATATTTCAGAACCTCACCGGCCAGGATGGCCGCTAACATCACAGGAGCAATCCAGCGAATCATCACACGGTAAATTTTCTTTCTCTTAAACGCTCCGGAAGACTCCACTTCCTCTTCCACATACCTGCATCCCAGTACATGACCCACAAAAATGCAGGTTCCGATGGCCGCAATGGGCATCAGCACAGAGTTGGACACAAAATCGAAGAAATCCAGAAACTGCATCTTAAGGATTGTAATGTGGGCCCAGGGTCCGTATCCCAGACAGGACGGAATCCCCAGAAGAATGATCACGGCCGTCGACAGGATTGTGGCGGATCTTCTGCTGATTTTTGCGCGGTCCGACACGATGGAAACCACTGTCTCCAAAAGGGAAATGGAAGACGTCAGGGCGGCAAACAGCACCAGAAGGAAGAACATTCCGCCAATAAATCCTCCCATGCTCATGGATTCAAACACCTTCGGAAGAACGCCGAACATCAGGCCGGGACCTGCCTTTCCTCTGATTAAGGAAGCGTCGCCGCCGTTAAAAGCCACCACAGCCGGAATAATCATAAGGCCTGCCAAAAACGCAATTCCTGTGTCGAAAATCTCGATCTGGGCAACAGACTTTTCCAGGTTGTCCTCTTTTTTCATATAAGAGCCGTAGGTAATCATAATTCCCATAGCCAGGGACATGGAATAGAAAAGCTGTCCCATGGCAGCCAGAATCGTTGTGACGGAAACATCCGAAAAATCCGGCAGCAGATAATATTTAAGTCCGCCCATAGCGCCGGGAAGTGTCAGACTGTAAACAGAGATGCCTACGGATAATAAAACCAGAACCGGCATCATAACCCGGCTGGCCTTCTCCACGCCTTTTTCAACGCCGAAAAGAACAACGATGGCAGTCATCAGAACAAATACCAGAAACCAGAACATGGGCCTGTCTGTGATGCCTGCTCCCGCGCTGCCAATGAAGCTCCCGAAAAACGCATCGTCTGATGCCGCCTGTCCGTTTCCAGTGGCAAATTCGGCCAGATATTTCATAACCCATCCGCCGATCACACAGTAGTATGGTGTAATAATCACAGGAATCAGCGCGGAAAGCCATCCCAGAGCTGCAAACCGGCGGTCCAGAGACTTAAAAGCCTCAATACAGGATAATCTGGTCCGCCTTCCCAGGGCAATCTCCGTAATCATCAGTGTAAATCCGAAGGTCAGCGCCAGAAGAATATATATAATTAAAAACGCTCCTCCGCCATATTTGGCTGCCAGATACGGAAACCTCCACATGTTTCCCAAACCAACCGCAGAACCGGCTGCCGCCAGGACAAATCCGACCCGGCTGGTAAAACTGCTTCTTTCTTTCATACTCAAACTCCCTTCTTATTGGTTTAAAAGCACTCCCGAAAACTCCCCTGTCCCCCGTCTTTGCGATCGTCCGGGAGTGCTCTTTTGGTGAAAATATAACACCTGTTACCTATAAATCCAGATCAATGAATTCAAAATCTTCATCTTCGTCTTCATCTGCCTGGGGCGGCTCTTCTTTCGCCGCCTGACCTGCTTCTTTTGCAAGAGAAGATGCAATATCCCGCTCCAGATCAGCCACGCTCCTTGCGGGTGTCCGTTTCCCGGAAGGCAGGTTCTTTGCGGATTTCCTCACCGGAGGCTCTTCTTCCTCCGGCTCCAGATCCAGGTCCTCGGGCTCCGGTTCTTCCTCCTCCATAATCGTTCTCTTATTTTGAGGAATGCTGCGCTCTGTCTTACGGCCCTGTTTCATATTTTCCGGCTCTCTATACCATTCCCGCTCAGATTTATAAGTATTTTTAGGTTTTCTTGTGAGAAGGAGAATCAGCAGGAGAATCACTAACAGGATGCACACGCCGAAAAGTCCCACAATAATATAGCCGCGGATCCTGTAATCATCCAGAAGTCCGTTGTAATCCTCTGCCACACTCACATATTTCGCACGCAGATCCTCGGCATCCGGATCCGGGAAATATCTCTGAAGCGTCATTTCCTTCTGATCATAACGGTAGAAGTTTTTCTCTCCATCTGCATTTCGTCCATATACCACACAATATTCCGGAGTCTCACTGCCCTTCCAGATCCAGCCGTCAACTGTATGACTGCCAATGTCAATGGTACATGCCACAAAACCTTCCGGAAGCTCGGTTCCCTCAGGAATTTCACTGGGAGGAAGTACGATAATGGTCTTTTCCGCCATACGTACTGTTACATAAGGCGCAAGAAGCCCATTTACAGCATCATAAATAAAGAAATCACCGTTTCCTTCTTCATCAGTCATATAAAGCAGGATGGTTCCCTGCTCATTGACAGCTGCCTGAACCTGAGTTCCATTATATTCATACTCCGTAACAGTAAAGCCATCCGGGAGCTCCTCCTCATTGAAGGTCTCTGCCACCTGCCAGTTACCGCTGTCCGCCGCCACTCCGGGAGCCGCCGCTTCTGTGGAATCAGATTCCATATTGCTTTCTGAGGGCACTTCGTCCGATTTGACAACGGTAATGGTATAGGTTTTTGTGGTGGTGCCGTCCTCCGCCGTCACTTTACATACCACAGTATTTTCTCCGGATTCCAGGTACTCGTTTCCCTCTACTACCACCTTCGCCTTATCGTCCTTGGCCGGAGCACTGACAGTGATTTTTTCTGTATCGCCGGGCACTGTTACTGTATATTCTGTCACATCCGCAGAGAAAGCCGGGCTCAGCTCGCCGGGAGAAACGGTTAGAGAAGACAGGGAAGCCTCTCTGGAATAGGTTTCCGGCGCATTGACCTTTACAGCAGAATTTCCCACATGTTCGATGGTAACTGCCTGGGAATTTGCGTCATAAACCTCCTGGGACCTCACTTTTATGGAAGAGATTCCTGCCTTTAAGGCCTTGAACTTCAGTGTAAAGCTGAAGGTGGTCTGTTCCGCGGATTCCATGGCGCCTACGACCCGGATGGAGCCTGCGCCGCCATTTGCGTTGGTTCCGCTTACAAATTCCAAAGCCGAGGAGTCATACTCCAGCATCACATCGGAAGCTCCCAATGGCTCCCCGCTGGAAGACGTGATTTTCATGTTCACGGAAACCTGATTTCCCACAGTCACCGACGGATCCGAAAAAGTGATTTTTCCAGTCGCCGCATAAGACACAAGCAATTGTCCCGGCATTGCGGCAAGCAGCATGACCATGGTCAGGAAGGCCGCCGCCAGCTTCTTTATTTGTCTGTTCATAGCTGTTTTATCTCCTTACTGTCTTCCCATAATTTTCTTTTGCAGCGCATTTGCATCTGCCTGGGTAATGACTCCGTCCCCGTTCAGATCAGCTGCCGCCTTCTGGGCTTCATTTAATATATTTTCCCCAAGAATCTGTCTTTTTATAAGTATCAGATCAAGAATTGTCACGGAACCATCCCCATTGCAGTCCCCTTTCTGGAGAGCTGATTGAGTTTCCGCGGGCCGGGTTTCCGACGCGCTTGTTTCCGGCGCCTGGGTTTCCGGTGCCTGGGTTTCCGGTGCCCGGGTCTCTGCTGGAGCAGTTTCTCCGCCCGGACCTATGCCGGCCTGGGCTCCCGTGCCCGCAGATGCAGTCACCGTTTCTGCGGCACCGGCTCCGGGCCCCGCCGCCGCGGCTTCTCCGCCCGGACCTATGCCGGCCTGAACTCCCGTGTTTGCAGATGCAGCCACCGTTTCTGCGGCACTGGTCTCAGAACCTGCCGCCGGGATCGTTTCCCCTGGCATGATACCGCCGGGTCCGACCTCTGTTCCCGGTCCTCCGGTAGCTCCCGCACTGCTTCCCCCGGAGCTTCCAAAAGAGCTTCCCGTGGTCTGGCCCCCTGGGTTTGTATTAACCACCGGGGCATCGGACTGGCGTACCACATGGAGGCGATAAGTACGGACGCTTCCATTTTCAGCTTTTACTTCTACCTGTATTGTATTATTTCCGCTCTGAAGCGGCACGTTCCCTGTTCCTGTCACAGAAGCTTTGGAATCAATGGCAGCGGCATTCACGGAAATTTTATCCACAGACGGATTCACAATAATGTCATAGCTTTCCGTATCCCTGTTAAAGGTAGGCGTTAAGGCATACCCTGTTACTTCCAAAGAGGATAACTTGTTATTGGGGCTTCCTGTAACAGTCGGTCTTGCACAGGCCGTCTCAGGCATATTGCCATATACGGGAATTTTAAATACAAGCGTTCCCCGCTTCATTTCATCTGTATAGGCCCTGGCAAGCTTTGCGGCCTCCCCGGCTGCTCCTTCCACGTTGGTCATATACTGATGCTTATATAAATTCGTGCCCTGTACATTGAACTTCTTCAGATAAAACGTGTCCTGACCCTGTTTTACAAAATTCTCGCCGTAGTAGCAGGCCCCGCCCACAATGGACTTTTCGATGGAATTCCATGGTCTCCCATAGTTTCCTGTCTGAGAGGCGTACCAGAGACCCCTTGTGACTGCCGACATGGAGCCGGAAGCATAGGCGCCCACATTGAAAAAATTGTAATAGCCTTCATAGCCGGAGGTGGTTCCGGAAATGCTTCCCGAAGTTCCTTTCCCCTGCTCCTGAAGAATCATGGCGCCCAGCACATAAGGATTCACTCCGGACTGGGCTGCCGCGTTCATAATCATGTCCACATAGCTCCCGGCGGGAACCGGAGATGTGGCGGATTCTCCTGTATGATCACCGGTAACAGAAGAAGCATCCATACCCGGACCGTATTCCACATTGGGGACTGCAAGGACCTGGGTCTCCCTGGCGCTCACGGAGACCGGAGGCCCTTCCAGGCTCACATCCTGGTTTCCTCCGCCTCCATTTGCTCCATTTTCAGGCTGCGTGGACGGGGACTGTGACGGAGTATCCTGCATATTTTCCAACCCCGGACCATAATTGGCCCCCGGCGGCAGCGTCTGGCCGGAGCCTGTACTTCCTGTCTGGCCTGTACTTCCTGTCTGGCCAGGGCCTGTGTTTCCTGTCTGCCCTGCATTTCCCGTCTGACCATTTTGGCCGCTTTCTCCTGTCCCCTGCCCAAAACCACTACCGTTTAAAGAACCGTTCCCGGAAGCTTCGCCGGAAACGGAACTTTCCAGAAAGGTTCCGCTCACAAGGCTTTTAAGGCCTTCCGCTGTATGCCTGGAACTGTCATATGTATGAAGAAGGAACTGAAACACATAGGTATCATTTAAAAAGTTTCTGGGGTCCATATAATAGCTGACAATTTCTTTCGATGCCGCCACCCAGCTTGCCCCGTCAAAGCCGGTCCAGGTTCCCGTCCCCCAGTCATAGGCGCCGTATTCCGTAGATTTCCATGAGGAAATACTGTTCGTTGCCACCAGGTTCGCACCCACCAGCGACTCATTGGAAATCACATCATTCCAGTCAAGGCCCGTATTCTGCACCTGAAATACCCAGGACGGATGCTCTGCATGGAGCGTCCGCAGGGAATCCTTATAGCTTTCCGGAAATCCCTGCTGGGTTAAATAAGTTTCAAAGCTGGCATCCATTGTATAGGAAACGGGAAATTTAATATAGGATGCAGATACATACCCCTCCGCCGTTTCCGTTCCGGAAGTGAACCGGATTTTATACCATTGTTTTCCATCGGTGCCTGTGGTTTCCTCCGTCACAGTCACCGCCGTTCCATAGAGCAGCCGCTTTACAACAGAATTGCCAGTCCCTGGTCCGCTTCTCACATTAAGGCTGGTGGCATTTACCGTTGCCGGTCTGTTGGTCTCTGCGTATATTACCCGGGGATTTGCATTCCAAAGTCCCGTTCCCCCAAGGGTTTCGTAAAATAAAAATACGCCCATAAGAGCGGACAGGACCTGTTTCCCTTTTTTTCTCATATTTATCTCTCCTGCGTAACTGTTCCGTACTTTCACAGTTACTCTCCTGATTTCATTTCCCTCATCTTCCAGGAAATGACACCAAAGCCATTATACTGACAAAGAGACTTTCCTGTCAACCTCGGAGAAAAAAGTTCACAGTTTTGCCAACAATTACCTCATTTTCGTAAGGTTTTCTTAACATTTTTTCCAAAAGCCAATTCATAGAAAACGGGTGTAAAAGGGCCGGCGCATTTGCGCCGGCCCTTTCCTTTTAAAGTCTATACAGGATATACTTTATTCTCTTTATCGGCCTTCTTCGGATCAACCTTGGTCTGCTGTGCCTCACGATATTCAAAGAAGTCCTTAGCAACAGCCGGGAACAGGGCATAAGACAAAACATCCTCGTCCTGCTGTTTCCACTGTGCACATTCCTTTTCAAACTGCGGAAGCTGCGGCGGAATCAAATCGGCCGGGCGGCAGGTGATCGGAGTTGCATCGCCGATGATCTTTTTCTGGACCTCAGGGTTGAACGGCTTAACCGTCTGACCGAACTCGCCCATCATGATCTTTTTGGACTCCTTCGGAACCATCTTGTAACGCTCCCCGGCCAATACGTTCATAACGGCCTGAGTACCAACGATCTGAGAAGACGGGGTAACAAGCGGCGGCTCACCGAAATCCTTTCTTACTCTCGGAATTTCCTCAAGAACGGCGCGGTACTTGTCTTCCTGACCGGCTTCCTTAAGCTGGCTTACCAGGTTGGAAAGCATTCCGCCAGGTACCTGATACTGAAGAGTCTTGATATTAACCCCCAGTACCTTGGGATTAAGAAGTCCGCTCTTAAGTGCCTCTTCGCGAATCGGTGTAAAGTAGTCCGCAATCTCTGCAAGCAGATTCTGATCATAACCGGTATCATACGGGGTGCCGCGGAAGGTCTCAACCATAACCTCCGTTGCCGGCTGGGAAGTACCAAGGGCTAACGGAGACATTGCACAGTCGATGATGTCGCAGCCTGCTTCCACTGCCTTTAAATAGGTCATGGAAGCCACGCCGGAAGTATAATGGGTATGAAGGTCGATGGGAAGGCTGGTTCCTTCCTTGAGAGCCTGAACCAGTTCCGCTGCCTTATAGGGAGTCAGAAGACCTGCCATATCCTTAATGCAGAGGGAATCCGCACCCATCTCCTCGATCTGGCGGGCAATGTTCTTCCAGTACTCAAGGGTATAGGCATCCCCAAGAGTATAGCTTAATGCGATCTGTGCATGACCTTTTTCTTTATTCGTGGCCTTAACAGCCGTCTCAAGGTTTCTGATGTCGTTTAAGCAGTCGAAAATACGGATAATATCAATACCGTTTGCAATGGATTTCTGCACAAAGTATTCCACCACATCATCTGCATAGTGGTTGTATCCCAGAATGTTCTGGCCGCGGAACAGCATCTGTAACTTGGTGTTCTTAAAGCCAGCCCTAAGTTTTCTAAGTCTTTCCCACGGATCTTCCTTTAAGAAACGAAGGGAAGCATCGAAGGTAGCGCCGCCCCAGCACTCAACTGCATAGTAGCCAACCTTATCCATTTTCTCTACGATCGGGAGCATCTGCTCTGTGGACATTCTGGTTGCAAGCAGGGACTGATGGGCATCACGAAGAACGGTCTCAACAATCTTTACCGGCTTTTTCTGAATTTCTGCCATTGTATTTACCTCCTAGAATTTTCAATTACAACTTACTGGATTCCAAAGATGGCCATGAAGGTACCTGCCGCTACGGCAGTACCGATAACACCGGCCACGTTGGGGCCCATGGCATGCATCAGAAGGAAGTTGGTGGGATCTGCCTCAGAACCAACCTTCTGGGATACACGGGCAGCCATCGGAACGGCGGAAACACCGGCAGAACCGATTAACGGATTTACCTTGCCTCCGGTTACCTTGCACATAATCTTACCGAAAATAACACCTGCGGCAGTACCGAACGCAAACGCGATCAGACCCAGGACAACGATTTTAATGGTAGTCCATTTTAAGAATGCCTCAGCACTTGTGGTGGCGCCGACAGAAAGGCCGAGCACAATAACTACAATATACATCAGTGCGTTGGAGGCAGTCTCCTGGAGCTGTTTTACAACGCCGGACTCACGGAATAAGTTACCTACCATCAGCATACCCACAAGCGGAGCAGTGGTGGGAAGAATCAGGCAGACAACAACAGTAACAATGATCGGGAACAAAATCTTCTCCAGCTTGGAAACCGGGCGAAGCTGTTCCATTTTAATCTTTCTCTCTTCTTCCGTTGTCAGAAGCTTCATAATCGGCGGCTGAATAATCGGAACGAGAGCCATGTAGGAATAAGCTGCTACGGCAATGGGTCCCATGAACTCTGTCTGTCCAAGCTTTCCGGCAAGGAAAATAGAAGTCGGACCGTCAGCGCCTCCGATGATGGAGATTGCAGCGGCGGCTTTGTCATTGAAGCCCATGAAGATAGCCATAAAGTATGCCGCATAAATTCCGAACTGTGCGGCGGCTCCCAGAAGGAAGCTTTTGGGGTTCGCAATTAACGGACCGAAATCTGTCATGGCGCCTACGCCCATGAAGATTAAGGACGGCAGGATACTCCACTCATCCAACAGGTAGAAGTAATGAAGCAGTCCGCCTACGCCGTTTGATGAATCTTCGACGGTCAGCATAATATCCGGATAGATATTAACAAGCAGCATACCGAAGGAAATCGGGACAAGAAGCAACGGCTCAAAGCCTTTTCTGATGGCAAGATATAAAAATACAAATGCCACAAGAATCATAATCATATTGCCAAATGTCAGATTCAGGAATGCTGTCTGCTGAACAAGATTCAAAAGTGTATTTTGAATATAATCCATGTTAATCCCTCCATGTGGAATCTGCAGTCAGCAGACAACTAATTTAATGTTGCAAGGGTTGCGCCCGGCTCTACGGAATCGCCGACGGATACGTTGATCGTTGCAACAGTGCCATCCTGGGGGGCAACGATTTCATTCTCCATCTTCATTGCTTCCAGAACCAGAATTACCTGGCCTTTCTTCACAGCCTGACCTGCGGATGCTTTCACACCGAGAATCTTTCCGGGCATGGGGGCTGTAACTGCAACACTTCCTGCTGCACCGGCCGGAGCTGCCGCAGGAGCCGGGGCCGGGGCGGGAGCCGGAGCTGCTGCCGGAGCCGGAGCTGCCTTCGGGGCCGGGGCTGCTGCCGGAGCTTCTTTTCTATTCATTCCTGCTTCAAAGCGATTGATATATTTGAACATGCTGATAATCCAGCTGATGAAGATCAGTACCAGGAATACGATTCCCATACCCATGAGGGTATTCATACCTGCCTTTGCAAGCTTTTCTCCGGTAGAATATTCCGGAGAGATGCTGATGGAGCTGATAACAGAAAGATCTTCATCCACGATCAGGGAAAATTCTGCGTTTCTTTTCTCAAACTGCGCCTGGATTCTGACTGCATAACCATCATCCACATTCTCAACCGTCGGCGTTTCGGATGAAACCAGGGCACCCAGATCGTCCATTGAGGACTCCCAGGACTTCAGCGCGCTCTGCATGACTGTGTCTTTATTCTTTGCGCTGGTATCAAGTGCCTGCTGCAGATCTTCCTCTGTCATGGAGCTGAACAGATCCAGATACTGCTGTGTGCCCTGCTGGAGAGTCATCAGAATGGACGGATCAATCTCCTCTTTTGTTTCTGCCGCCTGTGAGCAGCCCGCCAGAGCAAACAGACATACTGCCATGCAAAGAGCAAGCCAGCTTCTTTTAATATTCTGTTTCATATATCTGCCACCTCGTCTTAGACCGTTCCGTGTTTCTTGGACGGACGATCCTCTCTCTTTGTAAACAACATTTCAAATGCTGCGATCACGCGCTTTCTTGTATCGGCCGCATCAATGATGTCATCCACATAGCCTCTCTTTGCCGCTGCCAGTGCGCTTGCCTGCATTGCACTGTACTCTGCTGCCTTTTCATTGATCAGCGCGCCTGCATTGTCGGATTCCGCGATTTCCTTTGCGTACATGATCTTAACAGCCGGAACGGCATCCATCATGCCGATGGAAGCGTTCTTCCATGCATAAACAATGTCTGCGCCAATGGACTTGCTGTTCATTGTAAGACCAGCCGTGCCAAAAGCCTGGCCCGCGATTACAGTTACCTTCGGAACATCCGCGCCTGCAAACGCGTGGGTCAGACGTGCAGCCGCCTTTGCAATCTTCTTTTCTGTACACTTGCAGCCCTTATAACCATTTACATTCACAAGAGTAAGAACCGGGATATTGAAAGCATCACAGAAATTCACAAAGTCTGCTGCCTTCTCACATCCCTGTGCGGTCAGGCTGCTGTCATACTCTGCTGTCTTTTCGCCGTCCTCATAGGATTCCTTACGGTTTGCCACACAGCCGACAGTAGTCCCGTTTAAACGGATAAAAGCTGTTACCATATTGGGGGCATAGCTCTTCTTCATTTCCATATAAAAACTGTCGTCGGAAATCATGGCAAGAGCCAGAGCGGTATCGCCCGCACAGTTTTCGAGGCCTTCACAGATTCTGTTTAAGTCATCCTCACACTCGTCGTAGGACATATCATCCTCGTTATTTGCCGGGAGAACAGAAACCAGTGTATGGATTGTGGAGAGGATTTCCTCCTCCGGGCCTGTCATACATACATTGCCTGCCTCCTCGCTCTGGAATTTGGCACTGGAAGTATCAGCACTGTTACCCTCCAGAGCATTGGGAGAATTCACAAATAATTTTGCCTTCTCCTCCATAAATGTGAAATCTGCCATCGCAGAAGCCACTGCCATACCGCCGCCGCAGCTTCCGAATACAGCCTGAATCTGCGGAATTACGCCGGACGCCAGGGCCTGGCAGGTGTAAAGTTTTCCAAAGCCATTGAGAGCATCCATGCCCTCCTGCAAACGTAAGCCTGCACAGTCAATGAGGCCCACCACGGGAGCGCCCATCTTCATGGCCATGCCATAGAGGTTCTCAATTTTTTTTGCATGCATCTCGCCTACGGAGCCGCCCATTACGGAAGCGTCCTGGCTGTACACGTATACAAGCGCACCTTCGATTGTGCCGTAACCAGTTACGACGCCGTCAGAAGGAGTTTCCTGCGCCTGCATATTGAAGTCTGTACTTCTGGCAGTGATGTACGCTCCGACTTCAACAAAGCTGTTGTCATCAAGCAGTGTGTTAATCCGCTTCATAGCTGACGTTTGTGTTGAATTAGTCATTTTGCTGTCCTCCATTATAAATATAATTGACGAAAATCAAATTTCTGCCTAGTGTAATAATATACTTGTTTCCGTCAAATTTCAAGGTATTTTTTCCTCCTCTGGAAGAAACATGCATGATTTAAAAAACAGGCGGCCGCAGGTTTCTTTTCTATTGCGGCCGCCCGTGTTTTTTTTACTTTTTTAAGTATGGAATTCCTCCACACCACAGATATCCTTCCATGCGAGAATCAGCAGTTTTTATGTCCTCCATTCCCCTCTTTCATGTAACGCAGGAGGGCCTGCGTCAGATCCCGTTCGCGCAGCCTGGAAACAGGGATTTTAATCCCCAGCGTCAGCAGAACCTGTCCCGCATCACTGCCGCGGACATATTCGAGATTAACAAGGTAGCTTCTGTGGCACCGGAAAAACCGCCCGTCCATACGCTGCTCCAAAGCCTCCATTTTGTCATAGTAATCGATTATTTTCCCATCATTCTGATGGATGTATATTTTTCGTCCCTGTACCTCACAGTATACAATTTTCGACAGCGAAATAACTTCACAGGCAGCTCCCCGCCAGACAACGATTCTTCCGGACTCCCGCTGTTGTAAAGCTCTGATTGCCCTGTCCATGGTTCTTTCGAAATGGCTTCTGTCAAATGGCTTAATGAAATAGTCATATGCTTCCACTTCAAAAGCTTCAAGTACATAATCTTTCAAAACCGTCACAAAAATAAGCAGACTGTTATTCTTTCTCTGCCGGAGTATTCTGGCAGTTTCCATCCCATTGGGCCGTTCCATTTGAATATCCAGAAAAATCACATCAAATTCACAGCCGCTTTCCAGTAAAGAACAGCCACTTGTAAAGTTTTCAATGCAATAGGAAGCAATTCGCCTTTCATGCATATAGTTTGAAATCCGGGTTCCTATTTCCTGAACCATATGAGGCTCATCATCACAAACTGCAAATTTGATCATTCTAACTCACCACGCTTTTAATATAATATGTAACCGTTTGGCTTTGCGAAAATTCCGGACGAAAAAGGCGTTGAAAACTTGTTTTCATAAGCGTTTTTTATCCGGAATTTTCATAAGGCAGACACCGCGTGCTTCTTGTCCGCGGTACACGGGCAGGAAGATGCAGGGATGAACTGTTACTATCATATCAAAAGCCGGCAAAATGGGCAATTCTGTTGTAACAAATTGCTCTAAAATTGTAATGAAATGTTTCTCACCTTCGATAACATTTTTTCATACATAACCGTCATCAGAACCAATATGGCCAGCAAATAAACCGGAAACAGGGAAACGCTGATATGATTTGCAAGAATCCCGAAAAACGGAGGCATAAGACAGGTTCCCGCATATGCAGATGCCATTTGTACGCCGATCATAGCCTGTGACCTGGCTGCGCCAAAATGTTCCGGTGTGGAATGTATGATGGACGGGTAGATCGGGGCACAGCCCAATCCAATCAAAATTAGCCCTGACAGAACTCCCGTACTGCCGAGTGGCAAAAGTACAGGCACAATACCGCACAAAATAAGTCCCAGTCCAAGCCGTACCATTTGTGTATCCTTCAGTTTCATTGTCAAAAACCCGCTAAAGGCCCTGCCGGCTGTAATTCCAATAAAAAACAGGCTTGCAAATCCGGCGGCAGTATCTGCTGATAATCCCTGACGCAGCACAAGATAACTGCTTGCCCAAAGACCAGTCGTCTGTTCCACGGCGCAGTAGCAAAAAAATGTAACCATGACTTCCCTCGCCCCTGGAATTTTAACAATCTGGAGCAGAGAAAGCGGTTTGGTTTCCGCCTCCGCATCTGCCTGCCCTGTATCCATATTTCCCGGCTTTTTCCATAGCGGCAGACTGAAAATCAATAGTATGGTCAGTGCAGTCTGAAGAACGGCGACATACCGGTATCCCATATTCCATCCCTGTCCTCCGGTCAGCGCATACCCCATGATGTATGGGCCAAGGGAAGCGCCGACACCCCACATACAATGCAGCCAGCTCATATGTCTGCTTGCATAATGGAGTGCAACATAATTATTTAAAGAAGCGTCTACACTTCCCGCTCCGAGCCCGTAAGGAATCGCCCAGAAGCATAATGCGGCGTAGGAATGGCTGACTGAAAATCCGAACAATGCGGCAGCCGTCATGAGCACACTGACGGTCGTAACTTTTCCCGTTCCAAATTTTCTGGTCAATCTGTCACTTTGCAGGCTGGAAATAATCGTCCCGACAGCGATAATCATGGAAATCCCGCCTGCATAGGAAACAGGTACAGAAAACTCCCGATACATGGCCGGCCATGCGGAACCTAAAAGGGAATCCGGAAGACCCAGACTGATAAAAGCGAGATAAATAGTAATTAACAGCAAATGAATCATTTTAGCGTCCTCCTGTGTCTGTATACAATAACTGGTTTATTTCTTATTAAAAGAATACCGTCAAATAGTCCTTGAAACAATATATTTTTGGACATATAATATAAAAAAAGCGCCAGACGAAAGGAGAAACCAGCATATGGCATTGCAGGAATGCGGATTAAACCTGAATAAAATATCAAAAGAGCTTCAGCCCCATGGAAACCTTGAATTTCCCTGTGCCGGATATTCCTCCCGCCATACGGACAGATCGGAAGACATTATCCCCTGGCACTGGCATGAGGAAATGGAAATTATATACATAGAAACCGGGCAAATGAGAATAAAAATACCTTCCCAATCATTTCTTCTGGAAAAAGGCGACTGTATCGTTATCAGCTCAAATATTCTTCATTACGCCGCGGCTGTCGTGGAATGCAGACTGCATTCCCTTGTCTTTAGTCCGGCCCTCATTACAGGAAATGAGGAGCTTGTATTTGCAAAAAAATATATGCAGCCGTTATTAACCTGCAGCAGTTTCTCCCATTATGTCATAAAGGAAGAGAACAATAAAAACGTGGCTGACTGGTTTGGCCGCGCGTTTGATGCGCTTGCGAACGATCGTTACGGATATGAATTTACTGTGCGGGAAAATTTATCCCGCATCTGTCTTTTTTTATATGGGGAATTTCATCCACAGATCAAGATTCAAAATCCCCCTCCGGATCAGGATAATCTTCGCATCAGAAAAATGCTGACATTCATTCACGATAATTTTTCCGGGGATATCTCCCTGGCGGAAATCTCAGCTGCCGCCCATATCAGCGAACGGGAAAGTCTGCGCTGCTTTAAAAAAATCATTCAGCTTTCTCCCATCCAGTATCTGCTAAAATACCGGATTATGCGTGGAGCCGAAATGCTGTTAAAGAATCCGGCATACAGTATATCGGAAATTGCAGCATCCTGCGGTTTTGACAGCCCCAGCAATTTTTCTAAAGTATTCAAACGTTTCTATAACTGCACGCCGCGGGAATACAGAATTTCCAAATAGAAACGAATATCATGTTTTTGGAGATTTTCTCAGAACCGAATATCCTTCTATCATGTCACAGGAAAGGAGACGGCAATGCCGGGAAATATCAAAAATGTAATGGCAGCAATCGACTATATCGAAAACCACCTGCACGAAAAGCTGGATCTTGAAACAGTTGCAGGGGCTGTCCATTATTCAAAATATCACTTACACCGAATGTTTACTAATACAGCAGGCCTGACAGTCCAAACTTACGTCAGACGCCGCCAGCTGACAGAAGCCGCAAAGCTGCTTGTCTTTTCTGACCATCCCATCCTTGAAATTGCACTTTCTGCCGGCTATGAGAGCCAGCAGTCCTTTACAGATGCTTTCAAAGCCATGTATAAAAAATCTCCTAACCAGTACAGGGCAGAAAAAGTATTTTATCCATTGCAGCTAAGATATGTTTTAAATGAAACCCCTGCAAATTCAGGCGAAAAGGACTGGCAGAATAAAATCATCTTTGCAGCACAGGAAGATATCCCCAAATGGATGGAACTGGTCCATCTTGTCATTGATGGTTTCCCATATTTGGACGAGGTGCAATATCTTGAACAGTTACAGGAGTATATCAAAAATAAACGGGCATTGATTTTGAGAGATGCCGATACGGCAATCGGAATTATGGCATTTCATGAGGAAACGGGAAACATTGACTTCCTTGGAGTACACCCGCAGTATCGAAAAAAAGGAATCGCAAAAGCGTTTTGCGAAAAGGCGTTGTATGAACTTGCACGTTCCACACAGATTAGTGTCACGACTTTCAGAGAGAATGATAAAGCAGATACCGGCTACCGAAAGACATGGGAAAATCTTGGCTTCGCGGAAGCAGAACTACTGGTTGAATTTGGCTATCCGACGCAGCGTTTTATACTTCCGCCTTAACTCCATTGTCACAAATCTTTACAGCAAAATTGCTTCAGAAATCAGAATGGCTGGATTTGCCCTGAATACGGTCTGTCCTGTGACCCATCTGATTTCTGGTTCTTAAAACCCATGCTGCAGTAGAAAAAAGGACCGTAGAAGCCCCCAAAGGACTGTTTACAGGACTTTATCAGACAATCTGATAACCTGCTTTCAAAAGCACCTGCAATGCCTTTTCATAATTTTCTTTTTTCACCAGAACATAATCGGTATTATAAGTCGATATCGCAAAAATACCAATACCATTTTGTGCCATTAAAGATGATATCTCAGAGAGTATACCAATCAAAGAAAAATCCAAAATTCCCTGTATTCTGAAGGCCTTCCAACCGTCATCCCGCTCTGTTACATTTGGGGGAACATGTTCCGTTATACACACCAGCGAATTTTCTTCATCTGTTCTGCCTGTAAAATAAAACGGCTGCGAAGGATCTGTCATCGAAAAATCTTTCACTTTACAAACAGAAAAATCGTAATCTATTCTTTTTATTTCCATTAGAATCCTCCAAAATTTCACATTTATATTGCATTATATTCCATCACGCTTCTTTATCTCCGCTCTTGCGGGTCATACTTTTTCCGATCGTCTCTTCAACATATCGCTACTTCTTTTTTGTCAGGAAGCAGACTTACGTAACTAGTTGTTTGGGGGCAGATGTCTGTCCAGGGTTCACATAATAGATATAGAATGATTTTCATCAAAATCATACCCTTTTTCACCCCCGGGTTGTAACGCGGCATCTACCCTTGCTATCTGCTTATTGCTTCTTTATATATGGCGGATGTAATCTAAATCGGCGGCATAGTTTTAAATTTCTTTTATTACCGAAAGCTCGAATCCCAGGTTCCTTAAATGTCTGTATTCCTCCGGTCATGGGGAGCTGGGATTCGCTGTAATAACGGGATCCGGTAAAAGTGAAAGTTAAATACCAGATTCCTGTTTTTTAAAAATAAACCCCTGCCTTATAGCTATTCATGCAGGTCTTTGCATTCGCCGCGCCAGCCATACTCCTAAAATTAGGAAATGGCATCATAATCATTATTCAATCAAATTTAAGTATAATTCATCCAGCTCATTTAATATTTTAGCTATTTCTCTATCATCACTATAACACTCATGTGCCCTTTTACTCAAAAATGCAATCCTTTTATGAATTTTATTGGTTTTATCATATTTTGGAATTTTAACTCTAGGTCTTATGGGAAAAGAACGAGAATCAGACGAATTCATCATATATTCTCTGACAAGATTAGAATTTAATATTCCACATATGTAATGAGCTTCATCATAAGATATAAATCTTCCATTCTCATCTTCACACAACGATACTGCATGGTTTTGAAACAACGGCCTCTTTTTTCCTCTTGTTTTACCAGCATACCATATGCGTTCTTCCTGTGTTTTTAATTTATCCATCAAAGTAATATTTGTCCGCCATGGTATTTGTGCAACGACCCGTTGCAC
>ERZ808044.396-NODE-396-length-49428-cov-11.092906_pt1 | contig 49428 bp, 50 predicted proteins | sample MGYA00380195_ERZ808044 | MGnify/ENA primary metagenome ERZ808044 (study PRJEB31490, sample SAMN06133423) | mouse gut metagenome | isolation source: Z7_2 | host: mice | place: China: Chengdu | collected 2015-05 ...
CAAAACCGTTGATTCCTACGTATACAGTACATTTTAATGTTCTAATATGCAAGCCCTATTTTAAAATAGGGTTACTTGTCATGTAAAAAAATTTCTACAAGCAACCATGAGAAGTTTTAACTCTCAAGAAAGAACATAAAAGCTGTGAAGGACGGGAATGTCTTCTGTACGGATAAAGACTTCTATCAGGCGACCGACATCGTAGCGGAGATGATATGGGATATTCATATCATGCTGACAGACGGCGATGAGGATGAGATGACATTTCTATACAGGGTAAAAAAATGACAGAGAATAGCTTCCACTATGAAAACAGAAAAAGACGCGGCCGCTGTATCACCGTATTTATCGTGCTGATCCTGGCGCTTATTCTGATGGCAGTGCTTAATCTGAGTATCGGAACCGTGAATATTTCACTTGCAGAGATCGTAAAGATTCTGTCCGGCGGTGCGTTGGAAGAGACCCGGTATCAGATTATCCGCGAGATTCGCCTGCCAAGAATCCTTATGTCGACGATTCTTGGAGGGGCGCTGGCCTTATCCGGTTTTCTGCTTCAGGTATTCTTCAACAATCCGATCGCCGGACCGTTTATCCTTGGGATATCGTCGGGGGCGAAGATGACGGTGGCCGTGGTAATGGTCTTTTCCCTTGGCAGCGCGGGCAGTGTATCTTCCTTTGGGCTGATCGGTGCGGCATTTGCAGGCTCTCTGATATCTGTGGGGTTCGTGCTCCTCGTCTCTAGGCGTCTTCAAAATATGTCGTCCCTTCTCGTGGCAGGGATTATGATATCCTATATCTGTTCGGCTGTCACGGATTTTATCATTACGTTTGCCGAAGATTCGGATATCGTGAATCTGCATGGATGGTCGCAGGGAAGCTTCTCGGGAATGAGCTTTTCCAATGTGCAGGTCGGCGCGGCGGTTGTCGCCGTGACCTTCTTCTGTACCTTCCTGATGTCGAAGCCGATCGGGGCGTACCAGATGGGTGAGGCGTATGCGAGAAGTATGGGAGTCAATATCAGGGTGTTCAGAGTAGTCCTGATTCTGCTTTCCAGTATATTTTCCGCCTGTGTAACCGCATTTGCAGGCCCGATATCCTTCGTGGGGATCGCGGTTCCGCAGATTGTCAGACTGACGCTTAAGACTTCCCGGCCGCTGATTGTGATTCCGGCGTCTTTCCTTGGAGGGGCAGTGTTCTGCATGTTCAGCGACCTGATTGCCCGGATGGCGTTCGCTCCTTTAGAGTTGAATATCAGTACGGTAACCTCCGTCCTGGGCGCCCCGGTGGTGATCTGGATGCTAATACATCAGCGCACGAATTCTTAAAGGAGAAGCAATCATATGGCGGATTATTTTTTCAGTACAGAGGACCTTAAGGTCGGCTATCACGGCAGTATACTGCTTGACGGAATACGAATCGGCTTAAGAAGGGGTGAGATTCTCACACTGGTCGGCCCAAACGGCGCCGGAAAGTCCACAATTCTAAAAAGCATAACGAAACAGCTTCAGATCCTGGGCGGAAGGGTCAGCGTCGGGGAAAAGGAGCTGTCCGCATTTAGCGGCCGCGAGCTTGCCAGGAAGATGGCGGTTGTGCTGACAGACCGGGTGAAACCGGAGCTCATGACGGGATATGATATCGTTGCCACCGGGCGGTATCCTTATACGGGAAGATTGGGGATATTAAGCCGGGAGGACATAAGGAAAGTGGAAGAAGCGATGTCGCTTGTGGATGCGAAGGATCTGGGGAGCCGTCTTTTTGTTTCCTTAAGCGACGGGCAGAAACAGCGCCTCCTGCTTGCCCGGGCGATCTGTCAGGAGCCGGAGATTCTGGTGCTGGATGAGCCGACTTCGTTTCTTGATATCAAATACAAGCTGGAGCTTCTGGATATTCTGCGCAGGATGGCAAAGGAACAGGGAATTACGGTTATTCTGTCTCTGCACGAGATCGACCTTGCCGGGAAGATATCGGACAAGGTGATGCCGGTGAAGGCCGGCCGTGTGTATGACTGCGGGTCGCCGGAGGAGATCCTTAGGGAGGAATTCATCCGCCGTCTGTATGATATGGACAAGGGGAGCTTTGATCCGGTCTTTGGCAGTATCGAACTTCCCCGGCCAGCAGGGAAACCTGAGACGATGGTCATCTCCGCGTGCGGCCGGGGAATTCCGGTGTACCGCCGTCTGCAGAAGGAGGGGATTCCCTTTATCGCAGGTATCCTGTACCGGAATGATGTGGATTATCAGCTTGCGCGTCATCTTGCAAGCCGTGTGATTGCAGCCGAGCCCTTTCAGGATATCGAGGATTCCGTATATGAGGAGGCGAGGGAGGCAGTGTCCGGGTGCAGCAGGGTATATTATACGGATATTCCATGGGGAAGTTCGAATAGGCGGTTTCGGCAGCTGCTTGAGGAAGTGAAAGGGCGGCGGGATGCCCGGTGTATATATGAGGCGAGTGGTGACAGGATTGGATATGGAACGTAAAGAAAGCCAGTATATCTGGAAGGAACAGAAGAAACTGCGGATGGGATATACGACGGGGAGCTGCGCCGCAGGAGCCGCAAAGGCAGCGGCATGGATGCTTCTTGGCAAAGAAAGGGTAAATCAGGTAAAGCTTGAGACACCAAAGGGAATCACACTTTATCTGGATGTAGAGCGAATCGAAAGAAGTCCGGACGCGGTAGTCTGCGCGATCCAGAAGGACAGCGGGGACGATCCGGATGTGACCAACGGTATCTATGTATATGCAAAGGTGGAGAAGAAGGAGCGGGCAGGCATAGAGATCCGGGGCGGCAAAGGAGTGGGCATTGTGACGCGAACAGGTCTTGACCTGGCGGTCGGGGAGCCTGCGATCAACCGGGTTCCAAGGCAGATGATCCGGGAGGCGGCCGAGGGCGTATGTACGTCTTTTGGATATGAAGGAGGACTTACCGTTACGATATCCATTCCCGAAGGGGTCCGGCTTGCAGGACAGACCTTCAATCCAAGGCTTGGAATCAAGGGCGGGCTCTCTGTCCTTGGAACGACCGGAATTGTAGAACCTATGAGCGAGAGGGCTCTGATTGATACAATCTTTGCCCAGATGAGGGTATTGAAGAGCAGCGGTTGTGACGTCTGTTACGTCGTACCTGGAAACTACGGCAGTGACTTCTTACGGGATCGGCTTGGATATCAGGAAGATGCGGCCGTGAAATGCAGCAATTATATCGGAGAGACCATTGATATCGCGGTAAGGCTTGGAATGAGAGGGATTCTTCTTGTGGGCCATGCGGGGAAGCTTGTCAAGATCGCGGCGGGGGTTATGAATACCCATTCTCACCAGGCGGACTGCCGGTTCGAGGTATTGGCCGCACATGCGGCGATGGCGGGAGCCGGCCGTGATACGGTGTGCAGGATCATGGAGTGCATCACGGTCTCCGGGGCGTTAGCACTGCTCACAGAGGAAGGCTTCTTAGAACCGGTGGTGGGAACGGTGATGGAGAAGATCGGGGAGCATCTTAAGATGCGGGCCGGGATGGACCTTCAGATCGGCGCGGTTATGTTTATGCCGGAATATGGGATACTTGGAACGGCCGGCCATGCGGCAGAGCTGCACCGTGAAATCGGGAAGTATGGTAAGACGGCCGAACAGCAAAAGAAGCAGAGGGCTGGCAAATAAGCAGGGAAGAATGGTATGCACAATGAATGGTACGGCAGAAGGGAGAAGAAGAGATGGTTTATTTTGTAGGAGCGGGACCGGGGGCGGCAGATCTGATCACTGTGCGCGGACAGTGCCTGATCCGGTCGGCAGATGTGATCGTGTATGCGGGATCTCTCGTGAATCCGCAGCTTCTTGAAGACGCGAAAGAAGGCTGTGAGATCTACGACAGTGCATATATGGTCCTGGAGGAGATCACAGAAATCATGGCCGATGCAGACAAAGCGGGAAAACTTGTGGTACGGCTTCATACAGGGGATCCCTGTATCTATGGGGCGATCAGGGAGCAGATGGGCGCCCTGGAACATAGAGGAGTCGAGTATGAGGTCTGCCCCGGCGTCAGCTCCTTTTGCGGCGCGGCCGCGGCAATGAAGACAGAGTATACCCTTCCCGGGATTACACAGTCTGTGATCATTACGCGGATGGCCGGAAGGACTCCGGTTCCGGACAGGGAGACGATACGAAGCTTTGCCGCGCATCAGTCTGCGATGGTTATATTTTTGAGCACGGGGCTTCTGCCTAAGCTTGAGGAAGAGCTTACGGCAGGCGGATATCCGCCCGGCACACCGGCTGCGGTCGTATATAAGGCGACCTGGCCCGAAGAAAAGGTATGCCGGTGCACGGTTGACACATTGGCGGATACCGCCGAAAAAGAAGGTATCAGGAAGACGGCGCTGATTCTGGTGGGCAGATTTCTTGAGGGAGAATATCAGAGATCCGGATTATATGATCCGGCATTTGCGACAGAGTTTCGGCCAAAGAAGGAGGAAGAGGATGAATAAGGTCTATGCAGTGGGGATCGGGCCGGGGAATGCCGGACAGATGACGCAGGAAGCGAGAGAGGTAATCGTCGGCTGTCAGGTTATCATTGGGTATACCGTGTATGTAGAGCTGGTGAAAAAGGAATTGCAGGAGTCGGGAGCAGGGGATAAGGAGTTTGTCTCCACTCCTATGACGCAGGAGGCGAAGCGGTGCCGGATTGCCCTTGAACAGGCCGCAGGCGGGAAAAAGGTGGCGATGGTATGCAGCGGAGACGCGGGAGTATACGGCATGGCCGGGCTGCTTCTTGAGATGGCCAAGGATTACCCGGAGGTAGAAGTAGAGGTGATTCCCGGAGTCACGGCGGCACTGAGCGGTGCGGCAGTGCTTGGGGCGCCGCTTGGCCATGATTTTGCCGTGATAAGCCTAAGTGACCTTCTGACACCCTGGGAGAAGATAGAGAAGCGGATCATTGCGGCATCGGAGGCGGATTTTTGTATTTGCCTGTATAATCCTTCCAGCAGGAAAAGAAGCGGCCATCTGAAAAAAGCATGTGAGCTCATTCTTAAGAGCAGGGAGGCGGATACGGTCTGCGGAGTCGTAAGGAATATCGGGCGCGAGGGGGAAAGCTTTGCCGTCTATACGCTGAAGCAGTTGAAAGATGTGGAGACGGATATGTTTACGACGGTATTTATCGGAAACAGCCAGACCAGGTGTGTAAACGGCAGGATGGTCACCCCCAGAGGATACCGCAATGAGTGAGACAAGACAGCAGATATGCCTGATCGGAATCGGAACGGGAGGCGCCGCAAGCCTTACCGCAGAGGCAGCGGAGGCGATCAGAGCGAGTGACTGTGTGATCGGGGCGAAGAGAATGGTAAAGTCCGTTGGTCTGGACGGGACTGAACGGGAGGTCTTCTGCGCATATCAGCCGGAAGAAATCAAAAAAGTCATTGCCGGGCATCCCCGGTGCCGTAAAATAGCAGTCCTGTACTCCGGCGATATCGGATTCTACAGCGGCGCAAAAGAGCTGTGCAGGAGCTTAGGGAAGGATTACGATGTGAGAGGAATACCGGGTATCTCCTCTGTGATGTATCTGGCGGCGCGGCTTAAGGTATCCTGGGAGGATGCAAGGCTTATCAGTATTCACGGACGAAGGCAGCCTTATATCCATATACTGGCAAGGCATAAGAAGACGTTTCTGCTCTTTGGGGGAAACGGATTGGAGGAGGAATTCTGTCAGAGACTCAGGGAATACGGCATGGGCGGACTTAAGATATGGATCGGATGCGACCTCTCCTATGAGGAGGAACATATTACCTGTCGTACGGGGGCGGATATACGGCCGGAGGATCTACGCGGCCTTGTGGTATTGTATGTCGAGAATCCGTCTCCCCTGCCGTTTGGCAGAGAGCAGATCAGGGATGATGCATTTATCCGCGGCAATGTACCTATGACCAAGGAAGAGATCCGTGCGGTCAGTATCGCGAAGCTTGATCTTTGCGATAATTTCGTTCTCTATGACGTGGGGGCGGGGACCGGATCTGTCGCCGTCACGGCGGCGGCGCTGTATGAGAACGCACGGGTGTATGCGGTTGAGCAGAATAAGGAAGGCATAGAGCTGATCAGGAAGAATAAGATCCGGTTCTGTACAGATCAGGTGGACATTGCCTGGGGGACAGCGCCGGAAGCCCTGGATGGCTTAGAGCCGCCGACCCGTGTCTTTATCGGGGGGACGTCAGGACATCTGGAAGAGATCCTGTGCTGTATAGCGAAGAAGAGCCCCCATGTGCGGACGGTCCTGAATGCGATTACGCTGGAAACCCTAAGGGAGGTTCTTGAAGCTGAGGAGAAGGGGCTGCTTACGGATGTGGAGATCACCCAGGTCAGTGTTGCAAGAGCAAGGAGAGTGGCGGATTATCACATGATGACAGGTCAGAACCCTGTTTATATTATATCGGGACGGGCGGGATAAATATATGATTCCTAGAATTATGATCGCAGCGCCTATGAGCGGATGCGGGAAGACGACGGTCGCCTGCGGACTTATGCAGGCGTTGGCGGACAGTGGTTACAGGGTTGCCGCAGCCAAATGCGGGCCGGATTACATAGATCCGATGTTTCACCGCAAGGTACTTGGGATGGATTCTATGAATCTGGACCTGTTCTTCTGCGGACCCGGAATTATGAAGCAGTTGTTTGCGCGGCATACGGCGGGTGCGGACATTGCCGTTATCGAGGGCGTGATGGGATATTATGACGGAATGGCTCTTGACAGTGAGAAGGCCGGCTCTTATGAGGTGGCAAAGGTTCTGGATATCCCGGTGCTTCTGGTGTTGGACGCCAAAGGAGCGGCATTATCTGTCCTGGCGGTGTTAAAGGGATTTCTCACATTCCGGGGGGAGCATCATATTGCGGGTATTATCCTGAACCGGACATCGGAAATGTCATATCCAAGGATGAAAGATATGATCGAGCAGGGACTTTTGGAAATGGGTTATCACATCCCGGTTGTGGGCTGTGTCCCCGAAGATCCGCTGTTTGGGATGGAAAGCCGGCATTTGGGCCTGGTCGCGCCGGATGAGATTTTGGGTATTCAGACGGCGCTTAAGCAGATGGGGGATAAGCTTTCTAAGACGGTTGACCTTAATCTTATCATCAAGATTGCGAGATCGGCAGGGCCTCTTTTGTTATCGTCAGAAGAAGTCTTGCTGCCGGCAGATATATTCGGAGAGAGGACGCATACCGTTTGGACGGGAACATCGGCAGAGGTCCTGCCGCCCCCGGATATATCCGGGGAGAGCAGGGTGCGCCTGGCGGTTGCGAGGGATTCTGCATTTGGATTCTACTACAAGGAGAATCTGGAGCTGCTGCAGCAGCTGGGATGTGAGCTGGTCTTTTTCAGCCCCATCGAAGATGAGAGCCTGCCGCCCGGCATCGGCGGCCTGCTGCTTGGCGGCGGATATCCGGAGCTGCATGCAAAGGAGCTGTCAGCAAATGTCCGCCTTAGAAGAGAGATCAAAAGCCTGCTTAAGCGCGGGCTTCCGTGCCATGCGGAGTGCGGCGGTTTCATGTATCTGCATGAGAGGATGGAAGGGATGGACGGCAGATTCTATGAGATGGCAGGCCTGATAGAAGGAGCCGCCTTCCAAAAGAAACGGCTTGTAAGGTTTGGGTATGTTCAGATCGAAGCCGCGAAAGACGGAGCGTATCTTAAGAAGAGTGAAGTCCTGCGGGGGCATGAGTTCCATTACTGGGACAGCCAGAACAACGGCAGCGGCTGTATTGCGAGAAAGCCGGGGAGGGATGTCCTGTGGGATTGTATACATATGGAGGGAAATGTGTTTGCCGGATTCCCCCATATACATTATTATTCGAATGTGAGGTTTGCCAGGAGATTTGTCAGTAAGATGAAGGAGTATTCGAAAGGAAGCAGAAGATGAATCAGGAAGAAATATGCGGAAAAATAAAGGCGGCGGATGAATCCAGCATGGAGAAGGCAAGACGGCACTGGATGTCTGTGGGGAAACCGCTGTTCAGCCTTGGAAAGCTTGAAGATGCGGTGATTCAGATTGCAGGGATAAAGGGAACGCCGGACTATCATCTGGATAAAAAGGCGCTGGTCATCATGTGCGCGGACAACGGCGTTGTGGAAGAAGGAGTGACCCAGACCGGCCAGGAAGTGACGGCGGTCGTTGCGGAGAATTTCACCAGAGGAATGGCGAGTGTCTGCCTGATGAGCCAGGTGGCAGGCGTAGATGTCTGTCCGGTGGATATCGGAATGGTGTCGGATGTTCCTTCTCTCACGAGGAAGGACCGGAAAGTGGCGCACGGAACCAGGAATATGGCCAGAGAACCTGCGATGACAGAGGCAGAAGCCTGGGAGGCCATAAGGATCGGTATCCGCATGGTATCGGAATTAAAGGACCAGGGATACGAAATCATCGCGACCGGGGAGATGGGAATCGGCAATACCACGACCAGCAGCGCGGTTGCAAGCGTACTGCTTAAAGAACGGGCGGAGGATATAACAGGAAGGGGAGCCGGGCTTGATACAGAGGGACTTAAGAGGAAGATCGATGTGATCAAAGGAGCCGTCTTACGGCACAGACCCAGCCCGGATGATGTGATCGACGTTCTCGCCAAAGTCGGCGGGCTCGATATTGCCGGATTGACGGGCGTGTTCTTAGGAGGCGCAATCTACAGGGTGCCTGTCTTGATCGACGGCCTGATCTCTTCGGCTGCGGCTCTATGTGCGGTGAGGATGGCAAAGAAGGCGAGAGATTATATCCTGCCGTCCCATGTTTCTAAGGAGCCGGGCGGGCGGATGATCTTAGATGCGCTTGGCTTCTCCCCGTTCCTGACCTGCGACATGTTCCTGGGAGAAGGGAGCGGGGCGGTGGCGCTTATGCCGCTGCTTGATATGGCGCTTAAGGTATACCGGGAGATGGGAACCTTTGAGGAGATCCGCGTGGATCAGTATGAGGTATTATCTTAGGAAATATATGGAGGACAGAAAATGATATTACTGCAATCCCTGGTCATAGCATTGACGATGTATTCGAAAATTCCTCTGCCGCGGATCGCATGGACGAAGGAAAATACAAGGCATGTGATGTGTTTTTTTCCGGTAGTCGGGATGATCACGGGAATCTGTGTATGGGGGGCAGGGAATCTCCTTATAAAGCATGGATGCGGCGTGCTGCTGTATGCCTCTGTGATGACGCTGCTCCCGATTGCCGTAAACGGCGGAATTCATATGGACGGTTTCCTGGATACGCTGGATGCACTGGCATCCTGTGCAGACCGGGAACGTAAGCTTGAGATTCTGAAAGATCCGCATACGGGGGCATTTGCGGTGATTGGCGTGTGTTGTTATCTTATACTAAGCTTAGGGCTCTGGAGTGAGGTGACGGCCGGGATGCTCCCGGTGATCGCGTGCGGTTATGTACTGTCCCGGGGGATGAGCGGATTGGCGGTCGTTACCTTCCCTTCCGCATCGAAGAAGGGGCTTGCGAGAACCTTCAAGGAGGGAACGAAAAGACTCCATGCCGTAGTTCTTCTTGGATTATTTGTCCTGCTCCCGGCGGCAGGAATGATCTTAATAGCGCCGAAGACCGGAAGCATGGCGGTTATAGGCGCGGCAGGTACATTTCTTTGGTACCGTGGGGTGACGGTGCCCAGATTCGGCGGCGTCACCGGCGATCTGGCAGGGTATTTCCTTCAGATGTGTGAGCTTATGATCCTGGCATGTGCAGTGATAGGAGGAGTAGTGTGGAGATCATATTGATTCGTCATTTTATGACCCGGGGGAACCAGAAGCATCGTTATATCGGCACGACGGACGAGCCGCTGCTTAAGGGACAGGCCTGGGAATCCGCCGGGACAGACAGAAGCTGTGCGGCAGGATATCCGGACGTTCAGGCGGTTGCGGTAAGCCCCTTAAAGCGATGTGTAGAGACGGCAAACATCATCTATCCGGGTGTGAGAAGAGTCGTCTGCAGCGACCTTCGGGAATGCGATTTCGGGCTATTCGAGAATAAAAGCTATGAAGAACTGAAAGACGACCCGGATTACCAGAGATGGATTAAGTCGGGCGGGACACTTCCTTTCCCGGGAGGAGAAGCAAGAGACGTGTTCTGCGAAAGAAGTGTGAGGGGGTTCGTCAGCGTGACGGAGAGATTTCTTAAGGAGAACGTAAGATCTGCGGCGTTTGTCGTACACGGCGGAACGATCATGGCCATACTTGACAGGTTCGCGCACCATGAGGAAGGCTTCTACCACTGGCAGGTTAGGAACCGGGAAGGGTACCGGGCAAAGCTTAATAAGGAGCAGTGGCAAAGCGGTGTGCGAAGACTGACGGAGATAGAGAGATTATGAGAATTGCGGTGACAGGTGTTCTGGCATTTTTGCTGGATCTGATATTGGGAGACCCAAGGTGGCTGTACCATCCGGTCCGTGTGATCGGACTTTTGATTGCAGGCCTTGAGAAAATGCTTCGAAGGATAGCCGGGGATTCGTCCAGGAGACTTTTATTTGCCGGGGGAATCTTATGGGTGCTGGTGTGCGGGATCACCTTTTTTGTGACAAAGGGACTGCTCATCCTGGCAGAGGCGGTGCACCCGGCGCTTGCGCTGCTTGCCGAGATCTTCTGGTGTTATCAGATGCTGGCGGCAGCCTCCTTAAGGAAGGAGAGTATGAAGGTGTATGAGAAGCTTAAGGAGGGAAATCTTTCCGGGGCAAGGCAGGCAGTGTCCATGATCGTGGGCAGAGATACGAAAGATCTGACAGAGGACGGAGTCATAAGGGCGGCGGTGGAGACGGTTGCGGAGAATACGTCGGACGGAGTCATCGCTCCGATATTCTATATGCTGATCGGCGGGGCGCCTCTTGTATTCCTGTATAAGGCGGTCAACACGATGGATTCCATGGTCGGATATAAGAATGAACGATATCTTTATTTCGGCAGGGCAGCGGCAAGGATGGATGACGTCTTTAATTATATCCCGGCAAGGATTTCGGCGGTTCTCATGATCCTGGCTGCGTATTTGTGCGGCCTTAATGGCAAGAAGGCGTTTCAGATCTACCGAAGAGACCGGCACAGTCATTCCAGTCCGAATGCGGCGCAGACAGAGGCGGTGTGCGCCGGGGCGCTTGAAGTACAGCTCGCGGGCAACGCATATTACTTTGGAAAACTATATGAGAAGCCGACGATCGGAGATCCTGTGCGTCCCGTCTGCCCCGAGGATATCAGAAGGGCGTGCCGTCTGATGTATGTGACGGCCGTCCTGATGCTGGCCGCAGGAACCGTGATCCGGATACTTCTCTGACAGGAAACAGATACCCATTCGTAAAAAGGAGGCGGCAGATCAGATGGAATATCAACACGGCGGAGACGTATATACACACCGGGGAATCCTTGATTTCTCCGTAAATATCAACCCCCTTGGGCCTGGCAGAGCGGTGATAGAGGCGGCGCACGGCGCCGTCGACAGGATGACGCAGTATCCGGATACCAGGTGCAGATATCTTCGAAGGATTCTCGCAGAAAGGCTTCGGACAGACGAGAGGTTCTTTATATTCGGAAACGGCGGGGCCGAGCTGATCTTCAGTGTGGTGATGGCAAAAAGACCGAAAAGGGCAGTACTTCTTGCACCGTCATTCACTGAATACAGACAGGCTCTTCTGGCGGCAGGTTGTGAGATTCTCTACTTCCCGCTCAGGGAGTCCGAAGGGTTTCGGCTTAGGGAGGAGTACCTGGAATACCTGAGTGAAGATATTGATATGATCTTTTTATGTTCCCCCAATAATCCGGTGGGCAACGTGATCGACCGGGAACTGTTATATCAGATCCTGGTGCGCTGCAGTAAGAAGCAGATCTGTATGGTGATGGATGAATGCTTCTATGAATTCCTTGATTCATGCGAGGATCATACGCTGCAGAAACAGGTTGCAGAATATCCGAACCTGTTCATCGTGAGAGCCTTTACAAAGATGTATGCCATGCCGGGGCTTCGCCTGGGATATGGAATAAGCAGCGATACAGAGCTGATCGGGAGGATGGAGGAAATGAGGCAGCCCTGGAGCGTTTCGGTGATAGCGCAGGAAGCCGGGGCGGCAGCGGCAAGGGATACCGGACATCCGGTCAGGACGAGAGAATACATCAGGAAGGAACGGGAATGGATGCTCGGGCAATTAACCGAGATTGGGATCACATATTACCGGCCGGAAGCAAATTATATCTTCATCCGAAGCGAGTTTGATCTGTATGAAGAACTCCTAAGGCGCGGTATCCTGATCCGTGACTGCAGCAATTATGAGGGATTGGAGAAGGGATATTACCGGTTCGCTGTCAAGAGAAGAGAAGAAAACCAGAGATTGATGGAAGAATTAAGGAGGATGAGATGGCAGGATCGATCATGATTCAGGGAACAATGTCGAATGCGGGGAAAAGTATTCTGGTCGGCGGATTATGCAGAGTGCTTGTGCAGGACGGGTATAAGGCGGCTCCCTTCAAGTCCCAGAACATGGCGCTGAATTCATTTATCACGAAGGACGGCCTGGAGATGGGGCGGGCGCAGGTGATGCAGGCGGAAGCCGCCGGTATCGAGCCGGCGGCAGAGATGAACCCGATCCTGCTGAAACCGACCAATGATACGGGCTCTCAGGTGATTGTAAACGGGGAACCGGTAGGCGTTATGTCAGCGGCAGAATATTACAGGAAAAAAAAGGAATACATCCCGGCGATTCTCAAGGCTTATCATAGATTAAGAGAGGTTTATGATGTAATTGTGATTGAGGGCGCAGGAAGTCCGGCAGAGATCAATCTAAAGGAAAATGATCTGGTAAATATGGGATTTGCGAAGATGGTCGACGCGCCGGTCCTCCTCGTCGGAGATATAGACAGAGGCGGCGTATTTGCCCAGATCGTGGGTACGATCGAGCTCTTAGAGGAAGAAGAGAGAAGGCGCATCAGAGGGACGGTCATCAACAAGTTCAGAGGAGATAAGGAGATCTTAAAGCCCGGGCTTCGGATGCTTGAGAATAAGACAGGGATACCGGTCCTGGGAGTGGTTCCTTACGTCGACCTTGATATTGATGACGAGGACAGCCTGACGGAGAGATTCTCGAAAAAGGACAAAAGCGGCAGGATCGATATTGCGGTGATCCGCCTGCCGAGGATCTCTAACTTTACGGATTTTGCACCGTTAGAGGGGCTGGAGGATGTTTCGCTTAGGTATGTGAGCCGTGTGTCCGAGTTTGGCGATCCCGATGCGGTGATGCTTCCCGGAACGAAGAATACGATAGGGGATCTCAAGTGGCTCAGGCAGAGCGGATTGGAGGCAAGGATTCTGTCGCACAGTGCGAGGGGGAGGCTGCTGTTTGGGATCTGCGGCGGTTATCAGATGTTGGGAGAGAGGATAGAGGATCCGGAAGGGCTGGAATGGAAAGGCAGTATCAAGGGGCTTGGACTGCTCCCCATGACGACGACATTCGTCCCAAAGAAAACATGTACCCGCGTGAAAGGACGTTTCCAGAATGTAAGAGGGCTTCTCCATGAACTGAATCATATGGAGGCAGAAGGCTATGAGATACATATGGGAGTCTCAAAGACGACCGGGGAGCAGATACTTGGGCTTACAGACGATACGGCAGGCGGCACAAAGAAGGAGGATGGATTATGTACCGATCATGTCTACGGGTGCTATGTGCACGGAATCTTCGACCGGGCAGAGATCACAGAGGTGATTGTCCGGGCGCTTCTTGGGCAGAAGGGATATACGGATGAGTCCGTGAAGGCATTTGATATGGCGGAATATAAAGAAGAGCAATATGATAAGCTTGCGGGGATTGTCCGTGAGAGTATAGATATGGAGGCGGTCCGTCGGATGATAGAAGAGAAGGGGGACACAGAAGAATGATCCATCTGATTACAGGCGGAAGCGGCAGCGGCAAATCAGAATATGCCGAGAACATACTGTGCGGCTGCAAGAATGATCCGGCACAGCAGCTCATCTATATTGCGACGATGTATCCGTATGACGATGAGGCAAAAGAGAAGATCAGAAGACACCGGCAGATGAGAAGCCGCAAAGGCTTCGAGACGATCGAATGCTATATGGGGCTTGGCAGTCTTGCAGAAACGCTGAAAAGACGGGGGACGGTTCTGGTGCTGCTTGAGTGCGTCTCGAATCTGGTATCCAATGAACTGTACAGGGACGGAAAGATTCAGGAAGGCGCGGCAGACAAGGTCTTAAGAGGGGTGAAAGCAGTCGGGGAAGTTTCAAAAGACATGGTGATCGTGACGAATGAGGTCAATTCAGAGGGACTTTTGTGCAGTCCGGAGATGGTGCGTTATAAGCAGACGCTTGGAGAAGTGAACTGCCGTCTGGCCGGGATGGCCGGCAGGGTGACGGAGGTCGTGTACAATATAGCGTGGGAGGTGAAGGAAAGAGTATGAATCTGATCATAGGAGGCTCCTTTCAGGGGAAGCTTTCATATGCAAAAAGCAAATATCCGGGTATTTCCTGGGCGGATGGAACGGTCTGTCCTTATGACGAGATAAGAACCTGTGAAGGGATCTGTCATCTGGAAGCATATATCCGGCGCGTCATGGAGGAGGAGCGGCCGCAGGAATATCTGGAAGTATTGTCGGGGCTTAACAGTATCAACCCGAAGATCGTAGTCATCAGCGACGAGATCGGGTACGGCCTGGTACCGGTGGATTCCTTCGAGCGCAGATACCGCGAGACGGTCGGACGCATCTGCGGCATGCTGGCCGCGGACGCCGAAGAAGTGGAACGGGTGGTCTGCGGGATTGCCGTGCCGATCAAGCAGAAGGAACGGGGGACGGCGGACACAGGAACTGCGTCAGGGCAGATATTGCCGGATGCGGTATTGCCGGAGGAGATAGAGAAGAGAAGCTTTGAGATCATTACCAGAGAGCTTAAAGATACGCCCCTTGTTCCGGGAACAGAGGCGATCGTGAAGCGATGCATCCACACCAGCGCCGATTTCGATTATGCGAAGAACCTGGTCTTTTCCGACGGTGTGACGGAGAAGATTAAGGAAGCGATTCGGGACGGGGCTTCTATCGTGACCGATACGCAGATGGGAAAGGCGGGAATTAACAAGAAGAGGCTGCAGCAATACGGCGGAGAGGTGTACTGTTTCATGAGCGATACGGATGTCGCACGGGAAGCAAAACGCTGCGGGACCACCCGTGCGGCGGCCAGTATGGAGAAGGCACTGGGGCTTGGCGGTAAGCTGATCTTTGCGATCGGAAACGCACCGACGGCGTTGATCAGGCTGTACGAGCTGATCCGTGAAGGGAGGCTTAAGCCGGAGGCGGTCATTGCGGTTCCGGTGGGATTCGTGAATGTCGTGCAGTCCAAGGAGCTGATCCTTACGCTTGAGGATATTCCTTATATCGTTGCAAGAGGACGAAAAGGGGGGAGCAATATTGCGGCATGTATCTGCAATGCATTGCTGTATATGACAGAGTAAGGAGCTTAATTAAAAAGAATAACTGTATCTTCCTTAAGGAGTAGAAACAGATCAACAGAAAGGATAACAGACGAAGTGAAAGGAACATTATATGGCGTAGGAGTCGGTCCGGGAGATCCGCGGCTGATGACCTGCCTTGCGGTGGAAACAATTGAAAAATGTCCGGTGATCGCCGTGCCCGCCGAAGGCAGAGAGCACGCGGTAAGCTACAGGATTGCGGCGGGGATGGTAAAGAATCTGGATGAAAAGCTGTGTCTGAACCTGTCTACCCCTATGACAAAGGACCGGCGGGTATTGGAGCAGAATTATGAGACGGCGGCCGACCGGATCGCAGAGCAGCTGGAGGAAGGCCGGGATGTGGCATACCTTACGCTTGGAGATCCGACCATATATTCCACCTACATTTACATTCACCGTATCATCAGAAAACGGGGATATGAGACAGGGATTATCAACGGGATTCCGTCTTTTTGCGCGGTGGCCGCAAAGCTTGGAGACAGTCTGGCAGACCGCTCGCAGCAGCTTCATATTATTCCGTCTACGTATGATATTGAAGAAGCGCTGACTTATCCGGGAAGCAAGGTGCTTATGAAGGCGGCTTCTAAGCTTCCCGATGTGAAGGCGGCCTTGCAGGAAAAGGGTCTTGCAGGAATTATGGTGGAGAATTGTGGTTTGTCAGACGAGCGCATATATGATAATATTGATGATATGCCTGAGAAGGCAAGCTATTATACAATCGTTGTGGTAAAAGAGAACGGCTATGATTGAATTAAAAGGGCTCACAAAAAAATATGATGATTTTACGGCTGTGGATAACCTGAATCTTACGATCGAGACAGGAGGATTTTTCGGGCTTCTGGGGCCGAACGGCGCAGGGAAGTCTACGACGATCGGGATGCTGTCGACACTGTATCTGCCCACAAAGGGAGAGATCATGATTGACGGCGAGAAGCTTACCAGGAAGAACACGGCACTGAAACGTAAGCTCAGCGTCGTGACGCAGGAGTATTCGATGCGGCAGGATATGACCATAGAAGAGATCATGGAGTATCAGGGAAGGCTGTATTTTATGCCGAAAAAGGAACGGAGGGACAGGGCGCAGGAGCTGCTTGAGTTCTGTGACCTGGCAGATTACAGGAGGCGGACGGTGCGCAAGCTCTCGGGAGGCATGAAGCGGAAGCTGATGGTATGCCGGGCGCTGCTTACCGGGCCGGATATCCTTCTTCTGGACGAGCCGACTGCCGGTATGGACGCTTTGGCCAGACGCCAGATGTGGAATCTGCTGAAGAAGTTGAACAGGGACCATCTGACGATTCTGCTTACCACCCACTATATGGAGGAGGCGGAGATACTCTGTGACCATGTCGGCCTGATGAACTTAGGAAAGCTTAAGGAGGTGGATACGCCGAAGGCGATGATCGACCGGCTTGGCCGGTATGCGGTGGACCGGATATCTGACGGAGAACTGTCAAGCAGTTTTTTTGGGACGCAGGATGAGGCAATCCGGTACCTGACCGGGCTTAAATGTGATGCGTCACTTCGGAACACGACACTGGAGGACGTATTTCTGGAGAAAACAGGGAAATCCCAAAATAAACGGAAAAACAGCGGGAAGGAAGAGGAATAAGATATGGAGAGGCGGGAAATATGGGAATCGTAACCGTGTTATGGGAAAAATGGGTTGAATTCAGAAGGGATTTTTATAAGATCACACTGGCGGCTATGATTGCTCCGCTGATGTATATCCTTGTCTTTGGCATGGGGATTCAGAGCATATCCCACGGACAACCCTATCTGCAGTTTTTAATTCCCGGCGTGGTTGCGTTGACGACAATGAATGGGAGTTTCAACGCCATTGCGCAGAACTTGAATGTACAGCGCCTGTATGAGAAAGCATTTGACCAGGTAATGATCTCTCCCACACCTCTGTGGCAGTTTATCACGGGACAGATTATCGGCGGGAGCTTAAGGGGAATCTATGCCGGGTGCGTGATTATCCTGCTGGTATCTCCGATCGGGCTTAAGCTCTGCTTTAACGGATGGTCGTTTCTTATCATGTTTTTAAACGGCGCCGTATTCTCGACGCTCGGGGTGGTGGTATCTTTTTATGCCAGAAGCCATACGGATGTGCCGCGTTTTTCAAATTATGTGATCATGCCGATGGCTTATCTGTGCAATACCTTTTTTTCGTCGGATTCCATCCCTCACGGGTTAAGGGAAGTGATACAGTATCTTCCGCTTTCACAGACGAGCGGCATGATTCGAAGTATTGCGAATGGAGAATCCTTTTCTTATATGGGGATCGGGATACTGGCCGTATACCTTTTTGTGCTTGCAGGGCTGGCCTTCTGGTATCTGTACCGGAAAAAGAATCTGTAGGAGAAGTGTAAACATGCGGGGGAGAGATATGAGAAAAAGAATCGGCATTATGATCCTGATCGGTATTTGCGCTGTGTTTGCGGCAGAAGCGGTGTTCACCTGTGAAAATACGGCAGGAGCGCAGGGGGTATCTGCGGCCGGGCGCCTTTCGGACGGGAATTATGCGGTGGATGTGGTATTAGAAGGCGGAAGCGGGAAGGCCGGCGTAGAGTCGCCGACTCTGCTTATTGCAGAAAACGGGGAGTATACGGCCCAGATTACATGGAGCAGCTCCAATTATGATTATATGATCGTGGACGGCAGGACTTATTATAATCAGAGTACCGACGGAGGTAATTCTGTTTTCTGTATCCCTGTGCTGGCGTTCGATGAGGATATGCCGGTCATTGCAGATACACTGGCGATGGGCGAACCCCATGAGATCAGCTACACGCTTCATTTCTATTCGGATTCTATCGGGAGCAAGAGCAGCCTGCCAAGGGAAGGGGCCAAGCGCGTGCTGATCATGGCGGCCGTGATTATCATTGTCGGCGGGATTCTGAATTATTTTGCAGAGAAAAAGAGAAAAAGAGATTACCTTGGAGCAAAAAGATGAATATAAAGAGCGAAAAACAATTTTTGAGCATTCGGGAATTAACGGCGGGCGGATTGTTCGCAGCGTTGATTGCGGTAGGGGCATTCATTAAGATCACGCTGCCGACAGAACCGATACCGATGCATTTTACATTGCAGTGGTTCTTTGTGCTGCTCGCGGGCCTGATGTTTGATAAACGCCTTGCAGGAGTCAGCGTCGGGGTGTATCTGCTGATCGGATTGGCGGGGGTTCCGGTGTTTGCATCGGGCGGCGGCCCGTCTTACGTGCTTCGGCCGGGATTCGGCTATCTTCTTGGGTTTGCGGCTGCTGCGTATATCATGGCGTGGCTGTGCGGGCGGCTTGGGACGCTTAAGTTTTTGAAGCTTCTTCTGGTTTCCATGGCCGGGCTGCTGGTATATTATGCCATAGGGATGGCGTATTATTATGTTGTCTGTCGTTTTCTGATCTTCCAGGAGGTGACGTGGAGGATTCTGCTGATCAATGGTTTCCTGCTGACAGCAGGGGCAGATCTTGCACTCTGCGTGGCTGCCGTAGGTGTTGCGGTGAAGCTTCGGGGTGTGGTCAGGGATTCTCTGTATGGATAGATCATGCAGCTTTGCGTAAGTGACAGTGGATTTGGCAGCACTGTGCCAAAGGAAAAACGGAAGAAGGATGGGATATGAGGAAGATCAGGATCGGAACGAGACAAAGCAGGCTTGCGTGTATTCAGGCGGAAACGGTGGCAGAGTACGTCCGCCGGTACTGTGAGGGATACGAGACAGAGCTGGTAAAAATTACTACAACCGGAGATAAAATACTGTCAAAAAAGCTGGATGAGATCGGACAGAAGGGGCTCTTTGTCAAGGAGCTGGATATTGCGCTGATGAATAAGACAACGGATCTGTCCGTACATTCTCTTAAGGATATGCCGATGGAGCTTCCGGGGGAGCTTCCGATCATCGGATACTCACACCGGGAAGATGCCAGGGATGTTCTTGTGCTCCCTGTGGGCGGCAAAGAGTATGACGGAGAGGGAACCATCGGCTGTTCCAGCAACAGACGGATCCTGCAGCTAAAAGAATTGTACCCGAAGTGCAGGATCAAGACCGTGCGCGGCAATGTCCTGACAAGGCTTAAGAAGCTGGATGACGGAGAGTACGATGCGCTTGTCCTGGCGGCTGCGGGGCTTAAAAGGCTGGGCCTTGCAGAGCGTATCAGCAGGTACTTCTCTGTGGAGGAGATGATACCGGCGGCCGGCCAGGGAACCTTAGGGATTCAGGGGAGGTCGGGAGAAGATTACAGCTTTCTTGACGGCTTCTTTGACAGGGAGGCCGGGATATGCGCCCGCTGTGAGAGGGCTTTTATGGAATATCTGAACGGAGGATGCTCGCTGCCTGCGGGCGTGTATGCAGAAATTCTGGAAGAAGGACGGATGAAGGTGCAGGGATTCTATGGCAATGAGACGGGAAATGGTTCACGCAGGATGTGTATGACAGGAGATTGGAGCCGCCCGGAGGCGCTGGGAAGGGAACTTGCGAGACAGATTAGAGAGCTATCATTGAGGTAAATAGTATGGGACAGACAGGAAAAGTATGGCTGATCGGGGCGGGGCCCGGTTCTTCGGAGCTTCTGACCGTAAAAGCCAAAAGGCTGATAGAGACAGGTGAGTGTATCGTATATGACAGACTGATCGGAATGGAGATCTTATCCATGCTTCCGGCAGGCGCCAGGCTGATCGACGTGGGAAAATCCCCCGGGTATCACGCGGTCCCCCAGGGGGAGATCAACCGGATACTGGTTCGGGAGGCGAAGCTTGGAAGGAAGGTGATACGCCTGAAAGGCGGAGATCCTTTCTTGTTCGGAAGGGGAGGCGAAGAGGTCGAGGCCTTATGTGAGGAGGGGATTCCCTTTGAGGTGGTACCGGGAGTGTCTTCGTGCATCGCAGTCCCGGCTTATAACGGAATTCCGGTGACGCACAGAGATTATGTGTCCGGCGTGCATATTATCACGGGACATCACAGGGAAGACGGAAACGGGAAGGTCGATTATGAGGCCCTTGTCCGGGCGAAGGGAACGCTTGTATTTCTCATGGGAGTGGGTGCGTTAAAAGAGATCACGGACAATCTTATGCGGGCAGGGATGAAGGCAGATATGCCTGCCGCCATCCTGCAGCAGGGAACGACCGCGGATCAGAGAAGGATCACAGCGACGGTCGGGACGCTGACAGAGGAAGCAGGAAAACAACAGATCAAGCCGCCGTCCATTATCATCGTGGGAGAAGTGGCAGGCCTTGCAGAAAAGTTTTCATGGTATGAGAGGCTTCCGTTAGCCGGGGAGAGGATTCTTGTCACACGCCCGGCAGAGCGCGGCTTTAAGCTTCAGGAAGCTCTGAGATCGCTGGGGGCGGAGGTACTTACGGTTCCCGTTATCAAAACGGTACCTGTCGGTGACAGCGTGCGCGTTGGCAGGATAGAGAGGGAGCTGCGAAGAATTCAAGAATACCAGGTATTGGTTTTCACATCCCCGTATGGTGTCGAGCGGTTCTTTGAGATCCTGCCGGAGACGGGGATGGATATCAGGCATGTACTGCACATGAGATTTGCCGTGATCGGGGAGGGCACTGCCGCCGCGCTGAGGGATAAGGGAATCCGTGCCGATTATATGCCGGGACAGTACGACGGGGCTTCTCTTGGCAGGCTGCTTGCGGACACTCTCTCGGACGGTACGGGAATCTTACTCGCAAGATCCTCGATCGGATCGAGAGAGATTCTTGAGGAGATCGGGAAAAATCCGGCGCTGTCCTGTACGGATCTGGCCATCTATGATACGATATTTCAGGAAGGACAAAAGGAGCGTCTGCGCTTATTTATGGAGGAGGGGAATATTACAAAAGTGATATTTACCAGCAGCTCTTCCGTTGAGGGCTTCTTGAGTCTGTTAGGGGAATTCCCGTATGAAACAGTGAATGCAGTGTGTATGGGACAGAAGACCGAACAGACAGCAAAAGCCGCAGGCATGCGGACATCGAAAGCCCGCAATGCCACGATAGAAGAGCTGGTACATCAGTGCATGAATTCCAATGATGTACGGATGAAGTAATAAATGAACTGAATAACTTTACATACAGGTGTCAAAACAATGCACGGGAACATGCGTTGGTTTTGGTGAAAAGGAGAAGAAAAGATGAAGAAAAAAGTAGTTGCAATTTTACTGATGGGTGCTATGATTGGTTTAGCGGCAGCAGGGTGCTCAGGGGGCACGCAAAAGCAGACGGATACGTCTTCTGAGGCAGCAAAGGAAGAAGAAGAGGAAGAGACAGGCGGGGATCAGGAAGCGGCCGATGAGGCGGCAGAGCTGATCGACGCAATCTATGTACAGGAGAGAACGGATATGACGGATGAACAGTGTAAGAAAGCGAAAGAGGCATGGGATGCACTTACGGATGCCCAGAAGGAGCTTGTGGAGGGTGAGAATGCAGATCCGGATTATTTCGGCAGGGATACCGGCGACGCATCCGGCGACGATCCTCTGAATCAGGACGAGATCGGAGAGAATGAAATCCTGGTAGTCAGCTTTGGAACCTCGTATAATGACAGCCGCATTGAGGACATCAAGGGAATCGAGGATGCCATACAGGCTGCAAATCCCGACTGGTCCGTGAGAAGAGCTTTTACATCTCAGATCATCATCAATCATGTGCAGGCGAGGGACGGCGAGGTCATCGATAATATGGAGCAGGCGCTGGAGCGTGCGGCGGCGAATAAGGTGAAGAATCTGGTGGTACAGCCGACCCATCTGATGCATGGTGCGGAATATGACGAGCTGACGGAAGCGCTTGAGGCGTATCAGGAGCAGTTTGAGACGGTTCGAATCGCAGAGCCGCTGCTTGGGGAAGTGGGGACAGACCCGTCCGTGATCAACGCTGATAAGGAGAAGGTTGCCGTGGCGCTGACCGACGAGGCGGTAAAGGATGCAGGTTACGGCAGTCTTAATGAAGCCAGGGAGGACGGCGCCGCGTTTGTATTCTTAGGGCACGGCACCTACCACACTGCGAAGGTGACCTACAGCCAGATGCAGTCCCAGGCAGAGAAACTTGGGTATGATAATGTATTTATCGGCACTGTGGAAGGGGACCCCGAGGAAACCGCCTGCGAGTCGGTCATGGATGCGGTCTTACAGGCAGGATTTAAGAAAGTGATCCTTCGTCCGCTGATGGTCGTTGCCGGGGATCACGCGAACAATGATATGGCAGGGGAGGATGAGGATTCCTGGATGAGCGTCTTCAAGGCTTCCGGCAAATTTGACAGTGTCGAGGCGCAGATTACCGGTCTTGGCTCCATTGGTGAGATTCAGAAGATCTATGTGAAGCATGTAGAAGATGCCATGGCTCAATAGAAGAGATGACAGAGGTGACAGGGATGAAGAAGAGAAGACTGACGGTGTATATGCTGTTGTGTGTTATGATATTGGCTGGCTGCGCCGGGAAAGATACCGCCGGAAATGATGCGCCCAGGCAGCAGCCTGCAGATGAGGTGCAGCCTGCCGGCGAACCGGAAGCAGAGCCTGAAGGGACGGCGGCGAACTTAGCGGACGGAGTGTACACGGCAGAGTTTCAAACGGACAGCAGCATGTTCCATATAAGTGAAGCCTGTGACGGAAAAGGGACGCTGACCGTAGAGAACGGAGAGATGACGATACATATTTCCCTGGCTTCTAAGCACATCGTTAACCTCTATCCCGGTCTTGCAAAGGATGCCGGGAAGGAGGGGGCCAAACTGCTGTCTCCCACAGAGGATACGGTTACATACAGCGACGGCCTCACAGAGGAAGTGTATGGTTTTGACGTGCCGGTTCCGGTGCTGGAGGAGGAGTTTGATCTGGCGCTGATCGGCACAAAGGGGAAATGGTATGACCATAAGGTCCGGGTATCATCTCCGGCGCCGATGTAGGATGATCGGGTTCCCTTTTTTGCCCGTATGTGATATAGTAATCAGTAACAGGTATTGTCTGTAATCCGGAAAATGGATTTTGTATTAGTTGTAAGAAGGAGGAGCTGTAATGGAGAATCAACTAGTGTGGAAGGACGAATATAATATCGGAGTGGACACTATCGATAAGGAGCATAGGCGCCTTTTTAAGATTATTAATAAACTTTTCGAATTTGGGGAAGAAGAAAAGAAGAGCCAGTGGGCATGCCAGGAGGGAATTAAATTTTTTAAAGACCATGCGATGAAGCATTTTGGGGAAGAAGAAAAGTATATGCGGTCTGTTAATTATGAAGGCCTTGAAATGCACAGGCATATTCACCGGGGATTCCGGCTTAAAACCCTCCCGGCGCTTGAGGAGGAGCTGGAACGGAACAATTATTCGCCGGAGGCGGTGAAACACTTTCTTGGGGTCTGTGCCGGATGGCTGATCGGCCATACCCTGACAGAGGATCGTGCAATTACGGGGGGAGGTGTAAGCAAGTGGGTGGATCTTCTGCCGGACGAAGAACATGAGGCGATGAGAAAGGTGATCATCCAGTTGATCTACGATATGTTCCAGTTAGAGTCCCATGTGATCAGTGATACCTACAGCGGGGAGAAATTCGGAAAAGGAGTATATTACCGCCTTGTCCACAGCAGGAAAGACGGAGAGGAAGGGGAAAGTGAAACTTTCCTGGTTTTTGAGGAGAAACTGCTCATTAACACAGTCGGGAAGGCTATGGGGAACGAGTCGGATAAGCTGGATTCTGTCGTAATTAATGCCTCCAGATACACGGCGCGCCAGTTTGTCGGATGTGTGAGAGAGCATTTGCCGGATCCTGAACTGTATGAGGTGAAGGAGGAGAATCTTCTTACATACGAACAGTTCCGTGAAGTATTTGAGAAGGAACATCTGCAGATCAGCCTGCTGCTGGATACCGGAGCAGGGTATTTGGCGTATTGCGCGGTCGCTCCGCATCTTCTCCAGAGCGGGGTAGGTACTACGATCGAGACAGAGAATGCCATAGCAGAGATTGAGGAATACCTGACAAGGCGTGAGGAGGAGGCGATTCCGAAGAAAAAGGTGCTGATAGTGGATGATTCCCTGACTATACGGCAGAGTATGGAGAAGCTGCTGGAAGCAGATTATGAAGTGACGATGGCAAACTCCGGCGTGGAGGCGCTCCGCTGTGTCATTCTTGACAAACCGGATCTGCTTCTGCTTGATTATGAGATGCCGGTCTGCGACGGGAAACAGGTATTGGAGATGATCCGTTCAGAGGACTCACTTTCGGATATCCCGATTATCTTCCTTACGGGAAGGACAGATCCGGAAACGGTGAGAAAGGTGATCGCATTAAGGCCGGACGGATACCTGGCAAAATATCTGAAACCCGCAGAGATTAAGAAGAAGATTGACGCTTATTTTGAAAAGAAGAATTCTTGAGAAGCTTGTTATTAAGAGTTCTCTGTGATAGAATGCATGTTAGGCATTATAGCAAAGTATTTAAGACGGGGACTGAGAATATGAAAGATAAGAAATATTACGATACCTTTTTCTTTGATCTGGACGGGACGTTGACGGACTCATCTCTGGGGATTACGAATTCGGTAATCTATGCTTTGAAGAAATATGGCATTGAGGAGACAGACCGCACGAAGCTTTATCCGTTTATCGGGCCTCCGCTTACAGTATCCTTTGAAAAATTTTATGGTTTTTCGAAGGAGAAATGTGCGGAGGCTGTCAAATATTACAGAGAATATTATCAAGATAAGGGGCTGTTCGAGAACCGGGTCTATGACGGAGTTGCGGATGTGCTTAAGGAATTGAAAAGAAGGGGAAAGAGACTGGTGGTTGCGACATCCAAGCCGGAGCCTTTTGCCAGGCAGATTATCGAGCATTTCGGCCTGCTGCCGTATTTTGACTATGTAGCAGGAATGGAGATGGACGGCGGGCGCGGGACGAAGGAAGAGGTGATCCGATATGCCCTTGAGATTTGCGGGATCAGGGACAAGTCTAAGGTGCTCATGGTGGGAGACCGGGAGCATGATGTGATCGGAGCGAGAGGTGCCGGGATCGACTGTCTGGGGATATTGTACGGATTTGGATCGAGGGAGGAGCTTCTTGCTGCCGGGGCTGATTATATAGAAGAGAAGGCAGAGGGGATTCTCAGATATTCCTGGCCGGAGCAGGATTAAAATGGCAGGTTTTATGAAAACATGGCGGGTTTTACTTGACAAAGACAGAAGATATTGTTATGATAAAAAAACAGAACGCACTCTGTTTTTTGAATGACTGTTAAGAAAGAGGTGCATTATGCAAAGAGTTTTTTCACTGATTGTAGACAATACTCCCGGTGTGTTAAGCCGGATATCCGGCCTTTTCAGCAGACGCGGATACAGTATTGACAGTATTACTGCAGGTGTGACGGCTGATCCCAGATTCACAAGGATTACAATTGTTGCATCAGGAGACGAACTGATCTTATCCCAGATTGAGAAGCAGGTCAGAAAATTAGAGGACGTAATACAGATCAAGGTATTGAATCCGGACGAATCGGTATATCGTGAACTGGTTATGATCAAAGTCCGTGCCAATGCGGCGGAGAGAGCAGAGATCATCTCGGTAGCAGATATTTTCCGTGCCAAGATTGTGGATGTGGAGAAGGATTCTCTGATGATAGAGCTTACGGGTAACCAGTCTAAGCTTGAGGCATTTCTGAATCTGCTTGACGGTTATGAGATTCTTGAGCTTGCAAGGACCGGTATTACCGGATTGTCCCGCGGAAGCAAGGATGTTACATATATTGATTAAGATGCTGCAGCCAGTCGCAGGCAGGCGGTAAGCGGCCGTTTTTTCCGGTGCGGTAAGGTATGTAAACGGAGAGCGGATCCCTGTAGTAACCGTTTTCTGTTTCACAAATATATCTAAATGTAGGAGGAATGCTAAGATGGCAAAAATTTATTACCAGGAAGATTGTAATTTATCATTACTGGAAGGAAAGACGATTGCGGTAATCGGATACGGAAGCCAGGGTCATGCACATGCTCTGAATGCGAAAGAGTCCGGATGCCATGTAATCATCGGTCTGTATGAGGGCAGCAAGTCCTGGGCCAAGGCTGAGGCACAGGGATTTGAGGTTTATACGGCGGCTGAGGCAGCTAAGAAGGCGGATATCATCATGATTCTGATCAACGACGAGCTGCAGGCGGCTATGTATCAGAAGGATATCGCTCCGAACCTTGAGGAAGGCAATATGCTGATGTTTGCCCATGGTTTTGCAATCCACTTCGGACAGATCGTTCCGCCGGCAGGCGTTGACGTTACGATGATTGCTCCAAAGGGACCTGGACACACTGTAAGAAGCGAGTATCAGGCCGGCAAGGGAGTTCCCTGTCTGGTAGCGGTAGAGCAGGATGCATCCGGTAAGGCGCTTGACCTGGCACTTGCATATGCGCTGGCTATCGGCGGGGCAAGAGCAGGCGTTCTTGAGACAGATTTCAGGACAGAGACGGAGACAGACCTCTTTGGTGAGCAGGCAGTTCTGTGCGGAGGTGTGTGTGCATTGATGCAGGCAGGCTTCGAGACACTGGTAGAGGCCGGATACGATCCGAGAAATGCTTATTTTGAGTGTATCCACGAGATGAAGCTTATCGTAGATCTGATCTATCAGTCTGGTTTCGCAGGAATGAGATATTCCATCTCTAATACGGCGGAGTACGGTGATTATATCACAGGTCCGAAGATCATCACAGAGGATACCAAGAAGGCAATGAAGAAGATTCTTTCCGATATCCAGGACGGAAGCTTCGCGAAGGAGTGGCTGACAGAGAATAAGGTCGGCGCACCGCATTTCCGTGCAATGAGAAGGAATGCCGCAGAGCATGAGTGTGAGAAGATTGGAGAGGAACTTCGTAAACTTTATAGCTGGAGCGACGAGGATAAGTTGGTGAACAACTAAAAATAAGCTCTGGTACAAAAAGGAGAGAGAAGTATGGATATTGCTGCATTATCAACTGCTATGTCAATGCAACAGCTGCATGTGAACGTAAGCTATGCCATGATGTCGAAGGTTATGGATACAATGGAGATGACGTCTGAGGCGATGGCCGAGATGATGGATGCGGCGGCACAGATATCAGGAGGCGCCGCGGTTCCCGGACTTGGGGAGAATATTGATATATTGGTATAATCCCCCTTCAAAAAGGATAGCGACTATATGGGAATGTCCAAAAGAGGAGTGTATCTGAACGGTAGAAGAGTATTGTTCAGATGCACTCTTTTTGATGTCCAAACCGGAGCACGAAGGCGAAAAATGTAAGAATTTGCGAATTTTTTTACTATATTCCGACAGTGAAATCCTGTACAATAGATATAGTAAAGAAAGCAGGAGGATATAAGGATGCAGGAAAAAGAATTATCCATTTGTACAGGGATTCACCATATAGCGACGTTTTTGGGAATATCGGAGGGAATCTATTATCTGGCGGCAGGAAAACAGGGATTTTTAAGGAGCAGTGTCATATTCCTTCTTACGGTAATTCAGTCATGGGCAGGGATTAAGATATTGGCAGATTTGAAAGCCGGGAGATCAAGGCTTACAGAGAGTTACAGAAGCCTGGACAAACTGAAGGGGAGCAGAAAAAAAAAGAGATGGTTTCTGTGCGGACTTATCTTGTCGTCGACGGTTTTTAAGATATTGCCTGTACGCCTGTTAGGAAAGGAATGAAGTAAATTGAGACAGACGTAACAGTATCTGAATGGATAGATATTTTAGCATAATCAACTTACATACTGCATAGATTACAATAAAATCCATGAATGGCGTTTCTATGAAAGCGAAAAGACAGAATCGAAGACAGGATGAAGAAAGTCATTCTTTCCGAAATAAAATTGCAGAATTATCAGAGCTTCCCAAGGATGTTGCGCTTGGCATGCCGGTGCTTACCGTCACCGGACAGATGGAGTTAAGTCTTGAGAATTACAGGGGAATCCTGGAGTATACGGATTCTCTGGTACGCATACAGACAAAGACCGGACAGATCAGGATTACCGGGCAGCGGCTTCAGGTCGTATATTATACGAATGATGAGATGAAAATGACCGGACATATTAAGTCTATTGAATATCAGCATTAGAAGGGGGTACAACATTGCTGTTAAAAATTATCCGATATGTCAAAGGATATATCCGTATCAGAATCTCAGGTTATTCAACGGAGAGATTTCTGAATGCATGCAGCCACAGAGGGATCATATTATGGGGACTGAAACCAGAAGGACGGGCTTATGAGATGAATATCTCTATCGCGGGCTTTCGAAAATTAAAACCGATTATCAGGAAGACAGGAACAAAAGTGAGCATTGTGGAACGGTTCGGCCTTCCTTTTTTTTTACACAAATACCGCAAACGGAAAATGTTCTTTGCAGGGGCAGCTCTGTTTGCCGTTCTGGTTTTCCTTATGTCCAGATATATCTGGAACATTGATATTTCGGGGAATCTGACACATACGGATGAGACGTTACTAAAATTCCTTAAGACCTGTGATGTGGAAAACGGAATGCCGGTCTCAGAGGTAGACTGTGCAAGGATCGTGAAGGATATCAGAAAAGAATATGACGATATCATATGGGTATCGGCATCTATCCGCGGGACACGGCTCATCATACAGGTAAAGGAAAATGAAGATACCATACCTGCCGCTCAAAATCCAGAAGAGGGGAGCGTGCCGGAAGAGAATCCTACGGATATTATTGCCGACAGGGATTGTGTGATTACAAAATTGGTTTTGCGGAACGGAATACCCATGGTCAAGGAGGGGGACGAGGTAAAAAAGGGGGATATCCTGATATCCGGCCAGGTTCCGGTAATAGACGATTCCGGTACGGTAATTGCCTACCAGTATCATAAGTCCGATGCTGATATCCAGGGAAGAACCGTGGTGGAATACCAGGATGGTACAGACATCGGATACGAAGAGAAAGAATATTATTATGAACAGAAATCACGGCTGCCGCTGCAAAAAGAGGAATATTTTCTGAAAATCGGAAAATTCAGGATTCGGCTTGGAAGCATCCGGAATCAATATGAGAAATGGGAAATGTATAGTTTTGAGAAGCAGCTATGCATCGCTGAGAACTTCTATCTCCCCATATCCTACGGGAAAAGAACGGTCAAACCTTATCAGTCAAAGGAAGTAAGATATAGTAAAACGATGCTTCAACAAAGACTGAGCCGAAAATTTCAGCAATATTGTAAAGATTTGGAGAAAAAAGGGGTAGAAATTATTGAGAATGATGTTAAAATATACACAGGGTCTCAAAAAGCCGAGGCAAAGGGCAGACTTACGGTTCTGATGCCGGTCGGTACGCAGGCTGCATCTATGCCTGTGGAGATCCCGGAGAGGGAAGAAGACGGAACAGGAGAATAGTACATGGGATTAATGGAAGCAGTCATGGATATACCTGCCGAACATGAGAGTAATGTGTTTGGGCAGTTTGATGCTTATGCTAAGAAGATAGAACGTATGCTTCATGTTACTCTGATTGCCAGAGGTGAGAACATGAAGATCATGGGAGAAGCCGCGAATGTGGAGAAGGCGAAGAAAGTTCTTCATCAGTTAGTAGGACTTTCGCTTAAGGGCAATACCATCCAGGAACAGAATGTGGATTATACCCTCGCCCTTGTGATGGAAGACAGCGACGGAAGCGTGCTGGATATCGATTCGGATATTATCTGCCATACATTACAGGGGAAGCCGATCAAGCCTAAGACGATAGGGCAGAAGAAGTATGTGGACGCTATGCGTAAGAAGATGATCGTATTCGGCCTGGGCCCTGCCGGAACAGGTAAGACGTATCTTGCCATGGCTATGGCAATCACGGCATTCCGCAATAACGAGGTGGGGCGTATCATTTTGACGCGGCCTGCCATTGAGGCGGGAGAGAAACTGGGATTTCTTCCGGGGGATCTGCAGAGTAAGATCGACCCTTATCTCCGGCCGTTGTATGATGCCCTGTATCAGATCATGGGGGCAGAGAGTTTTCTTAAGAATTCTGAGAAGGGACTGATCGAGGTAGCGCCTCTGGCATACATGAGAGGCAGAACGCTGGACAATGCATTTATCATCCTGGACGAGGCGCAGAATACAACCCCGGCGCAGATGAAGATGTTCCTGACCAGGATTGGTTTTGGCTCCAAGGTAGCGGTGACCGGAGATGTTACGCAAAAGGATCTTGCGCCGGGACAGGTTTCCGGGCTCGACGTGGCAGTTTCTGTCCTTAAGAATATAGAAGATATTTCGATCTGTAACCTGACCAGCAAGGATGTCGTACGCCATCCTCTGGTTCAGAAGATTGTAAAGGCATACGAAGATTATGAGAACCGGGAGAAAGCAAAGAACCGGGACAGGAATAAAAAGCGGCGGATGCATTGATGGCAGGCAGTCTGCCGGAAAGAGGAGAAGAGAATGACAATATACTATGAAGAAGAAGGGACGTTTCAGCTGCCGCTTGAGTGCCAAAAGATTGCAGAGCAAGTGATCAGTGTGGCGCTTGATGCCGTGGGCTGTCCCTATGAAGCGGAAGTAAGCCTTCTGCTCACAACAGATGAGCAGATCAGGGAGATGAATAAGCAATTCCGGGGGATTGACTGTCCCACGGATGTACTTTCTTTTCCGATGATCGAATATCCTGCTTCGGGGGAATTCGGGTTTCTTGAAGAGAGGGAGGATTGCTTTGATCCGGAGTCAGGAGAACTCTCCCTGGGGGATATCGTGATATCTAAAGAAAAAGCGGCGGCACAGGCAGAAGAGTACGGACATTCCCTGCTTAGAGAATATGCTTTTTTGATCGTGCATTCCATTCTGCACCTGACAGGATATGACCACATAGAAGAGACGGAACGTCAGGAGATGGAGGCAAAGCAGGAGGAGATTATGCGGTATCTGGATATACTGCGATAGATGGAGTAATGTATGGCGAAACAACGAAAAAAAAGAGATAAGAATTTCCTGCTGCAGGGCTCTATTCTTGCAATCGCAGGAGTAATTACGAAGATTATCGGGGTTGTATACAGAATCCCGCTCACGAATATTGTGGGGGAAGAAGGGATGGGTTATTATAGTGTAGCGTTTTCGATCTATACGATTGCGCTGATGCTCACTTCCTACAGCCTTCCTCTTGCCGTGTCCAAGCTGGTGTCCGCAAGGGTCGCCGTGGGGCAGTATAAGAATGCTTACAAGGTCTTCCGCTGCGCGATGATCTTTGCGTTCGTTGCCGGCGGTCTGGTTGCGCTGGCAATCTTTTTGGGCGCCGATTTTATCGCGACATCGGTGATGAAGATGGACATGAGCGTGTATGCGCTCCGCGTCCTTGCCCCCTGTATACTGATCGTTGCGGTACTTGGGGTCCTGAGGGGATTTTTCCAGGGTAATGGATCCATGATGCCGACAGCCTTATCCCAGGTCTTAGAGCAGGTCGTGAACGCCGCTGCATCGATTATCGGAGCGTATCTGCTGCTTCAATCGGGGAAGGATATTGCCGAGACCAGAGGAGATGCGTCCTATGGCCCGGCTTATGCCGCCGCAGGCGGAACAGTTGGAACGGTTGCCGGGGCCGCTTTTGCGCTGATAACGGTGATATTCGTATTTATTGTTTATCAGAGAGTTTTCAAACGGAAGATGTGGAGAGACCGAAGCCGCAAGAAAGAAAGCTATCAGAGAATCTACCACATCCTCTTTCTGACGATCGCCCCGGTCATATTAAGCGCGACCGTTTATAATGTCAGTGATTTTCTGGATACGGCGATATTCAACAATATTATGGCGGCGCAAGGATATCAGAAGACGGAGTACGCCAGCTTTATGGGGATATTCAACAGTCAGTACAACACATTAATCAATGTACCGCTGTCCGTTTCAAGTGCCTTGGCCGCATCACTGATACCAAGCCTTGTGACAACCGTACAGACCGGAAGCCGGAAACAAGTACATAATAAGATCAATACAGTGACCCGGTTCAATATGATGATTGCGATTCCCTGTGCGATGGGATTTCTGATTCTTGCGAAACCGATCATGGATCTTCTGTTCTATACGGGAGATAACCGTATGGCGGCGCTGATGCTGCAGCTGGGTGCAGTGTCCGTAATATTTTTCTGCCTTTCTACTGTGACGAACTCTGTTCTCCAGGGATTGGATGATATGATGACACCGGTGAAGAATGCCGGGATTTCTCTGCTGATTCATACGCTGTCCCTGTTTTTAATGCTGGTAGTTTTCCGGTGGAATATCTATGCCGTTGTAATCAGTAAGATCGTCTTTTCCGGAGCGATCTGTATACTGAACGCCCATGCGCTGCGGGAGCGGATCGGATATGTGCAGGAGATTAAGCAGACCTTTATCATCCCGATTCTTGCATCAGGAATCATGGGAGCCGTGACCGTAGTGATCCATCTGATCTTTGAATTATTCGCAGGAGAAAAGATCGCGACAGTCATTGCGCTGTTTGCGGCAGTACTGGTGTATGGAATATCGCTGGTGCTGTTGGGCGGTGTGACGGAAGAGGAAGTGCAGAATATGCCCAAGGGAAGAACGCTGGTATCCCTGTGCCGGAGAATGCATTTATTCCGGGAGTAGTTATTGTGACATATGTTTCTCTTGCTCCAGAGCTTTCCAGAGCCTTGCCATAACAATACCCGTAATGGAAACGGCGATGATATCGGCGATCGGGGCGGCCCAGAATATACCTGTAACGCCGCCGAAAATCGGTACGACAAGCGAAAAGACAATGAGCAGTACATCCCTCAAGACAGATAAAGGCGCTGCCGTCTTTGCGTGTCCTATGGATTGCAGGAAAATGGCGCAAACCTTTTGCACACATGTAAATGTAATCAGTGAAAGGTAAATGCGCAGGCACAAAACGGCAAATTGTGTGTAGAGTTCGCCGTCTGCGCCGAACATCTTAATGAATAGCAGCGGGAATACTTCAAAGAGAACGGTACATATTACGCAGACGATTACCGTCCATTTGATTATAAGTTTTAATAGTTCCTGCACCCTGTCAAATTGTCTTGCACCGTAATTATATCCCACGATTGGCTGCGCTCCGGCTGCAATACCGATGGCGATATTTAAGACAATCTGGAATAATTTCATAATGACAACGAATGCCGCTAATGGAATGTCAGCGCCATAGATCGAGACAGTGCCGTATTTTACAAGCAATATATTATTAATGACAGTAATAATTACAATAGACAGCTGTGTCAGGAAGCTGGAGGTACCCAAAGCCATGACATGCTTCAGAATTCCCGTATTGAGGCGAAAACTTTTGAGGGAGATTCGAAAAGTCTTGCTTTTTGTCAAATATAGAACACAGATGATAAAACTGACAAACTGTCCAAATATTGTCGCGTATGCCGCTCCCTTAATTCCTAACCCTAAAACAAAGATTGCCAATGGGTCGCCTATAATATTGAGAACTGCGCCGACTAACATCGCGCACATGGCATAGCGGGGGCTTCCGTCTGCGCGGATGACAGATGCAAGTGTATTCTGCACCAGAGCGAAAGGCATCATGGCGTAAATAATAAAACCATAGTCATGTGCCAATGATAAATTCGCGTCTGTTGCACCGATTAGGCGTAACAGGTTATCGCCCCAGAGATAGCTGACAGCGATGATGACCGCGCCGCAGAGAAAAGAACACAGGATACTGTTTCCCACACTGGTATGAATGTCCTGTGTCTCATTTTTCCCAAAAGAAACGCTTAGATGGGCGGCCGCGCCGTCACCAAAGAACAATGATACGCCCCAGCCGATAACCGTAATGGGAAAGATCACTCCCGTCGCGGCGTTTCCTAAGTATCCGACTCCATTCCCAACAAAAATCTGGTCTACGATATTGTAGAGACAGGAAATAATCAGTGAGAAAATGCAAGGTATTGCAAATTGCTTCAGTAATACATTGACTTTCTCTGTACCTAAATAGTTGTTTTGTTCCATAATAACCTCCTTATTTACAGACAAAAACGGCACATGCTTTCCCGCATGTGCCGTATCAATCCAATTCAATTCACATGCGATCGCTTTTTGTACCGTAATCAGATTTACGGGCAAAGCCCCACATGTGTCGTTGAATGTCTGTATTCATTTTTAACATTAATGATTATATCAATATCAGCTTTAAAAAGTCAAGAAAGCAAATTTGGATTTTTTTCGACATAAGTCAGATCAACCCAGCCGCTTTTGCCGAAACGGCTGCATAAAATACGCAGGTTTTACCGATACTGTACTAAAAAAGGAGTGTTCGTATGAGGACGAAGTTTGGTATCGGTTTTTTTGCGGTTATGATCGTGGCAATCACTCTGATGGCAGGTGCGTATCAGTTAAGCTTTAAGAAGGCACAGGAGCGCGCCGCACAGGTGCAGATCGCCAGGGAGATGGAGCCAAGAGAGCCGTCGGTCACAGAGAAGGAGCCTGTGTCGATCGCGGCAGACGGCCAGGCATTGAAAGAGGACTGCTATTATCTGATGGAAGTCAACGGATATGTCGTTGTATATCTGAGCGATAAGACAACGCCTTATGAGTATACGGATATTAAGTTTGACGGATTGCCGGCAGAACTGCAAAGTGAGATTAAAAACGGAAAATATATGGAAGATGCAAAGGCATTGTATGGATTTCTGGAGAATTATTCCAGTTAGTACACTGGGAATCAAGCCGTGTTACAGTTTGCGGCCGGCCGGGCCGTAAACTGTAAAATACAAGTAGACTTCTTGACAAAGATAGTGTAAGATAAAGAAAGTTCTGTTGATAGGTTTGACTGAACAGGAACGAAAAGCTGTCAGGAAGGGTGATGCATATGAATGAACAGAAAATTGCAAGGATCAATGAGCTATATCATAAGTCAAAGGCGGAAGGGCTGACAAAAGCAGAGCAAAAGGAGCAGCAGATTTTGAGAAGAGAGTATATAGACGCTTTCAGGCAGAACTTAAGAAACCAGCTGGATCAGATATCTATCCAGGAGGTGGATGGAAGTATTACGAATCTGGGTGAGAAGTTTGGCAACAAAAAGGGAAATTAGGAGATGGATCTGCCAGAAGAGACGAAATATCCAGGAAGAAGTGTGGCTTAAGTACAGTGAAGAGATTGCATCTGCCGTGACCGTTCACCCGTGGTTTCTTGCGGCGGGAGATATCTGTACATATGTGGATTATAATGGGGAAGCGGGAACACGCAAGATTATAGAGACGGCTTTTGAACGGGGTAAGAATGTGTGGGTTCCCAAGGTTACAGGGAAGTCCATGCGATTTTATCGTATTGGGAGTTTGGAGGAACTGAAGCCCGGTGTACATGGCATCCTGGAACCGGTGCCGAAGTCTGATGAGTGTCCGGGACCAGAATCCGGGCTTATGATCATGCCGGGAGTGGCTTTTGATGAATCGTGCCATCGGATCGGCTACGGCGGCGGGTATTATGACAGATATCTGGCAGAGCATCCGGTGTTCCATACGATAGCATTGGCCTTTGAATTCCAGATATTTCCGGAGGTGCCGTATGAAGAATACGATATCTGCCCGGAGGTTTTGATTACGGAAGAAAGGATGATACCATCAGTCGGCGCTGTGTGCTGATTGACATGGATTGGCAGACTGTGGGAATGAGTTTTTAGACAGCTGCAGGAAGGAAGATGAATATGCAGACAGGTTTACCAAAGGACCCGGTGCTTCTGCTCAGTGTTGTCAATACGAAGCTTCGGGATTATTATACTACATTGGATGCATTGTGTGAGGACATGGGTGCAGACCGGGAAGAGATAATGAGTCGGTTGAAAGAGATCGGTTATGAATATGACAGAGACAGAAATCAATTTGAATCATAAGAATTAGAAGCGATGACTATATGACAGAAAGAGAGAAATGTCAAGAGAAATGTATCAGGAAATAGATTTAGATAAAATGGATATAAATGCGGAACCGCCTATAGAGGAACCAGACAGGCAATATTATTACATGGCAAAATGCCGGAAATGGGTGAGGAATTTTGAACAGAAAAACGGCCGCCGTCCCACCGCCTGTGTGACAACCTTCGGCTGTCAGATGAATGCCAGGGATTCTGAGAAATTAAGAGGAATCTTAAGGGAAATGGGATACATAGAAGACTTGGAGGAGAGAGCAGATTTCGTCATCTATAATACCTGTACCGTCAGAGAAAACGCGAACGCACGGGTATACGGAAGGCTTGGGCAGCTGAAACCCCGTAAAAAGAAGCATCCTCATATGATGATCGGACTTTGCGGCTGTATGATGCAGGAACCGGAAGCGGTGGAGAAGCTTAAGAAAAGTTATCGCTTTGTGGATATTATCTTTGGAACCCACAATATCTACAAATTCGCGGAGTTGGTTGCAACGCGCCTTATGTCGGAACGGATGGTGATCGATATCTGGAAGGACACGGACAGAATTGTGGAAGACCTTCCGAATAAGCGAAAATATGACTTCAAGTCCGGGGTCAATATCATGTTTGGCTGCAATAATTTCTGCAGCTATTGTATCGTTCCCTATGTGCGGGGGCGGGAGAGAAGCAGGGATCCAAAGGCGATTGTACGTGAGATTGAGCGGCTTGTGGAGGACGGTGTCAGTGAGGTGATGCTGCTTGGACAGAATGTGAACTCCTATGGGAAGACACTCGACGAACCTATGACATTTGCAGAACTGCTTTGGGAGATCGAGAAGATCGAAGGACTTAGGCGGATCCGGTTTATGACATCCCATCCCAAAGATCTGTCCGATGAGCTGATCGAAGTGATGAAGAATTCGAAGAAGATCTGTAAGCATCTGCATCTTCCGGTGCAGTCAGGAAGTACGGATATTCTTACGAAGATGAACCGGCGTTACACGAAGGAGCAATATCTTGAACTGGTGTCGAAGATTCGTGCGGCAGTTCCGGATATCTCCCTTACAACGGATATTATCGTGGGATTTCCGGGAGAGACGGAAGAGGATTTTGAGGAGACGCTGGATGTAGTAAGAAAGGTGCGATATGACAGTGCATTTACATTCATCTACTCGAAGCGCACGGGGACACCGGCTGCGGCGATGGAGAATCAGATACCGCAGGATGTGATCAAGGACCGTTTCGACCGTCTTTTGAAGGAAGTACAGGCGATCGCTGCAGAGACTTGTGCGGTGCATGAAGGAACCGTGCAGGAGGTACTGGTAGAGGATATTTGCGATCATGACCCCAAGATGGTGACAGGGCGGCTGAGTAACAATTTGCTGGTACATTTCTATGGAGGAAAGGAATTAATCGGGAAATATGTGGATGTAGAGTTAAAGGAGTGCCGGGGATTCTATTATATCGGCCAGTCAAGGACCACGCTGTAAGCAGATTGAATTTGACACGAATGAGATAACGAGAGAGGAATACATATGACAGTAAATTTTTATGAAGATGTCGATGACGGCCTGTTAAGATTTGCAGTGATCATTGCGATGACAGGTGGGAAATATGTCTTCTGCAAACATAAGCTTCGGGATACGCTGGAAGTTCCGGGAGGACACAGAGAGCCGGGAGAGGTAATCTTAGAAACGGCAAAAAGAGAACTATATGAGGAGACCGGTGCGATTGATTATCTTATAGAACCGGTCTGTGTATATTCTGTTGTCTCAGGGGAGGGGTCTGACAAGGAGGAGACCTTTGGGATGCTCTATTACGCAGAGATCCGGTCTTTCGAGAAGGACCTGCACAGCGAGATCGAGAAGATCGTGATTACAGAAGAAGAGCCGGAATTCTGGACATATCCCAAGATACAGCCGAAACTTTTACTTGAGGCGAAGAGAAGGGGATATCTGACAGTATAGATGGCGTTAAGAGTGTTTGCATAAAGAGGAGGAATTAGGATGACAATTAACTTAATGCAGGAACTTCTCTCAAAAGATGAAAAGCTGACAGTGGAATATAAAGAATGTCAAAATGGAATACACGAGGATGTTTATCAAACGGTGTGTTCATTTTCTAACAGATATGGTGGATATCTTATCTTAGGGGTAAAAGATGACGGACGTCCGATCGGGATTAATAAAGCTATGGTGAAAGACATGAAGCGGAATTTTGTTAACCAATTAAATAATCCTGACAGAATGTCGCCGACTTTGTATCTTTCTATTGAAGAATTTATATTTGAGAATAAATTATTGCTCTGGGTATATGTTCCGCCTACTTCAACGGTAGAGAAATGCTCTAACAGAATTTATGATAGAAATGAAGACGGAGATATGGATATTACTGATTCACCAATTCAATTGCAGAATATGTATAACAGAAAAAGTAATAACTATGCGGAGCATAAGATTTTTCCTTATGTAACGATCAGTGATTTGAGAATGGATGTGATGGAAAAGGTTCGTAATCTTATACGAAGCAGCAACAGGGATCATGAATGGCTGCAGTTGTCGGATGTGGATCTTCTGAAAAGCGCTGGGTTGTGGGAGAAGAATTTTTCTTCAGGTATCGAAGGATATAATCTGGCAGCGGTGCTTTTGTTCGGAAAGGACGAAGTAATTCGGTCTTGCTGTCCCGGATATATTACTGATGGAATATGTAGGGTCGAGAATCTGGACCGGTACGATGACAGGCTGAAGGTAGCGACAAATTTGATTGAGAGTTATGAATTACTGATGGAATTTGTTGCGAAGCATACCTCTAATAAATTTTGTCTGATTAATAATATCAATACCAATATCAGAGATATGATTGCCAGAGAAGTAATCGGGAATATACTGGTTCATCGTGATTTTTCCAGTGCATATCCTGCAAAACTGATCATCGAAAAGAATTGGCTACGGACAGAAAATTGGTGTATTCCAAGGCGGCATGGAAATATTATGAGTGATGAATTTACTCCATATCCGAAAAATCCTTTAATTCAGAATTTTTTTGCGGCTATCGGAAGAACTGATACGATTGGTTCTGGCGTGCGGAATCTATATAAGTATACGCCAATCTATTCTGATGGAGGAAAACCGGTATTATTTGAAGACGATGTGTTCAGGATAGAGATTCCGCTTAATAAGACAGCCGCGGATTTTGCAAAAGAAGAGAATACGTTGACTGAGAGAGAACAAATGATTTATGATATGATATGTGATAATTTACATCTTTCTGTCGAACAGGTAATGGCTGAATTGGATATTTCAAGAGCTACAGTATTTAGAGAATATGCGAAGATTAAGAAAGTGACCGGAGCAGCATATGATAAGAAAACATCTACATGGACATTATAAAGCCTCAAGTTAATCTCAGTAGTTTCAAGTCGGTCTCAAGTTAGTCTCATCAGTCTCAGGCTAGTCTCAAAAGACTGTGAGACTAACTTGAGACTAATCCGGAAAGTGACCAAAGCATACTTTGTGTAATGCAGCAAAAGTGTGATATAATGTAAACATCTGATAAATAGAGAGTATTGGTTGAAGTGATGAAATGATATAAGAGGTATAGTATGCTGGATGTAAGGATAAAAGAATATCTTTCTCAAATCGGTATCCGCAAGATTTTTGAGCTGGATACGGCACTGCTTGAAGCCTATGGACAAGAAGAGGGTAAGAAGCACATTGAGAGATTGACAGAATTGTATGACAGGTCGGAAGAACGGCTGATGTATGGGAGCAAAGATACGCCATATCTCCACCGCCAGGAAGAGCTTGTCGATTACATGAATCAAAGTTTACAGATGAGTCTTCTGGCGGCTTCTTTTTATGACCGGATATTTTTTAGAAGAGTTATGGATTATCTACTCAGATATGATCTTTTCTTTAAGGGGGATATGATAGATATCGGCTGCGGAAATGGGATTCTGTCTTGCTTTCTTGCACGGAGCCATCCGGATTCTTTTGTTACAGGGCTGGATCTGTCCCCAAATGCTGTCATCGTAGCAGAAGAACTTGCGAAGAACCTTCAGATAGAGAATGTATGCTTTGAGTGTTCTGGCATACCGCGGCAAAGAATGTGCGACACGTTGTTTTCCTGCCGTACCGTACACGAGAATGTTATATGGAGACCACTTAGCGAGGAAGCGAAAAGTCCTGCGCTGTCAGTGGAGGAGCAGACCCAAAAACACGAAGGGTATGCAAGGGAGCTTTCGGCGCTTGTACGGCCGCAAGGTTATCTGGTCACCGTAGAGCGGTATGAGGATGACTCTGCGTATGCAGGCCTGGTCTGTGCTTTGGAGCATCAGGGATTTTGTCAGGTGAAGGGAACACATATGCAGTTTTCCTGCAAGAACGGGGATGAAACGGCAGCATTTCAGGCAAGAATTTTTCAGAAGACGTAAGAGGAAGCTTTTAATGATTGAAAGATGAGAGGCAGGAGGGAGAAGGGAATGAAAGAAGTGTTGGTAACCATACCTGTTTTAGAAGAACACCGCAGGTATCTGGAAGCAATCGGTAAGGATATGCATTTTACATATGTGCATAGGCGCGAGGGGGCGACCCGTGAGATGGTTTCGCAGGCGGATTATATACTGGGCAATGTGAAGACAGAGTGTCTGACGCAGGCGCGGCGGCTTAAGTTCCTGCAGCTTGACAGCGTGGGAGCCAATGAGTACGTCAGACCGGGCGTTCTCCCGGCAGGAGTGAAGCTTTGTAATGCCACGGGTGCCTATGGGGTTACGATTGCAGAGTATCTTGTCGCAGTAGTATTTGCACTAAAGAAAAAATTGCCTCTGTATGAAGAGAACCGTAAGAAACATAGCTGGCAGGACGAGGGGATAGTGACGAATATAGCCGGAAGCAGGACACTGGTATTGGGACTGGGAGATATAGGAGATACGTTCGCCCGGAAAATGAATGCCCTTGGCAGCAAGGTGACCGGTGTGCGGAGGAGCTCCGCAGATAAGCCGGAATATCTGGAAGGATTATATCAGATGGATGCGCTTAAGGAGCTGCTTCCGTGCGCCGATATAGTTGTGTGTACATTACCGGAGACATCAGAGACGTATCATTTGTTGGATGAGAAGAAGCTTCGTCTTATGAAGCCATCCTCAATACTTGTAAATATCGGGCGCGGAAGCCTGATCCCTACACAAGATCTGGTCAGGGTACTGGAAGCCGGCGTGATTGCAGGTGCGGCCATTGATGTGGCGGAACAGGAGCCTCTGCCGGAGGATTCCCCGCTTTGGGATGCGCCGAATCTGATCATCACTCCCCATGTGGCGGGAAATTATCATACACGGGATATTCTCGATAAAGCGGTAAAGATTGCGGGAGAGAATTTCAAGGCGTTTCTTGAAGGAAGACCTCTTCGAAATGAAGTGGATTTTGCTACAGGCTATAGGAAAAGGGAGTAAGGTTCTTTGAAGAGAATATTGATTATATCATCTGATTACGAGCCATCTTATGGCGGGATCGGGATACATGTGAAAAATCTGACGGATGAATTGATAAGGCAGGGGTATCGAATTACCTTGTTGATCGGACGCATGAAAACCTGCCGGGAGTATGAGTATGCTTCGGAGGAATCCTACACTGTAACCCTGGATACGGAAGAACGGAAGGTAATCGAGATAAATACGGATTTTGAACGGATGCTTTCCGAAGAAGAGCGGGGAATCCTTGCTGGGCTGGAGGAAAAGGATGCCTTTGATTATGAGACGGCAATCTTAAATCAGCTGTTTCTAAAGGGAGCGGCGGCATATCTGGGCGACACAGACGACGGTTACCGCCTGATTCATCTCCACGATGCGTTCATATCTTTTGGGGCGGTAATGCTTGGTAAGTACCTGCAGATTCCTGTGATAGTGACCATGCATTCCATGAATTCAGGAGAAGACTGGCTGATTGATAACGTAAGGCGGTATCTGGTCAATAATGCAGAGCGGATTCTGTGTGTCAGTGATTTCATCCGCAATGAAATCCTTCAAAGATTCCGATTCGAAGAGGAAGGTAAGCTGCTTACGATTCATAACAGCGTGAACCTGACGATAAAGAAGAGAGAGACGCCGATACTTCCTACCGGAGAAATCGTTTTCTGCGGAAGGCTGGAGGAAGTGAAGGGGATAGATCTGCTGATTCGCGCAGTCAGTTTGCTTTTGCAGCCATACAGGGAACGAGTCCGGCTGACAATCATAGGAACCGGCAGTATAGAGGAACAGTTAAAATGCTTATGTGAAGAATTACATGTGAGGGAACAGACGGAATTTACGGGGCTGATCAGCCAGGATCAGGTGTTCCGATATTATGGAAAAGCGATGTGCGTGGTCCTTCCAAGCAGAAAAGAGGCTTTTTCTACGGCGGCGCTGGAGGCCATGAGCCTTGGATGCTGCGTTCTTGCTTCGAGGGTGGGAGGATTTGCCGAATTAATCCGTGACGGAGAGAATGGCTTCCTGTTTGAGACGGAAAATGTTCAGGAGCTGACAAGAAAGATTGAATATATTTTCGAGCATGCAGAGATTGCAAATGAAGTGGCAGAAAGGGCGCAGTTAGAGATCGCAGAGGAATATCTGTGGGAGAATACGGCAAAGAAGATCAGTGCTGTCTATGAGGAGCTTTCATGAATGTAGACGGGAGTAAAATATGGCGGATTTAACATCTATGATGAATATTGGCAGGGAAATGTCAAAAAAACTTACTGCTATCGGAATCGATTCTCCGGATAAGCTCATCCGGTCAAGCGCCGAACAGACATTTTTAAAATTGAAAACGGCATATCCGAATGTCTGTCTGGTGCATCTGTACGCATTGGAGGGAGCGATCCAGAATATAGAGTTCAACGAACTCCCAGAAGACCGAAAAAAGGAGCTGAAAGAGTTCAGTGATTTCTTAAAAAAGTAGCAGAGAAATAAATACCACCTATAATCTTAATCCAAAACGCTCACACTATGTATGAATAGCATAAGTGAGGGCGTTTTTTCATGAAGAAATTAAGCGAATATTTATTTTTATGGACACTGGGCGGATGTCTGTACTATTTTTTTGAAATATTTTTCCGCGGCTTTTCACATTGGTCCATGTTTGTACTGGGCGGAATCTGCATGGTATTTTTTACGGTACAGGGACAGGCAGTTCATTGGGAGGATGCGCTATGGAGACAAATCCTCCGATGTATTATATTTGTGACAGCGATGGAATTTATCACAGGAATTATTGTAAATAAATGGCTTCATATGGCTGTCTGGGATTATAGCAATCAGCCTTTTCAGTTGTTTGGGCAGATATGCCTTCCTTTCATGGTCATCTTCTCCGGTCTGTGTGCCCTGGGGATTTTTCTTGGAGGGTATCTTTCTTATTGGCTTTACGGAGAAGAAAAACCACATTATCATGTTCTGTAAAGTAAGAACTATAAGGCCTTTTAATGATGAAACGTATCGGAATTTTCACGATTGTAAATACGTAATATTTTGTGATATACTGGAAAAAAAACAAGATTTGCACATGGTTGAAGTAGAATTAGAGAGGATCAGAGATGTCATTTACAATCTATGTAAAAATGAAGAAGCCGGGCAGACGCATGAGTAAAGAGCTGCCCCCTGTTCCCTTTGTCCTGGAGACGAGACCGGGGACTGTGCGCGAGCTTTTGCTTGATCTGACAGAGCTTGGCGTGAAGGACTATAATGAGAGAAAGGATGAAGGGCAGCTCCTTCCTTTTCTGACACGGGAAGAGATTAGCAGCCAGGCTTTGCGGGGCAAGGTAGCTTTCGGCGTGCACGGCGGAGAGCGGGCCGATCCTGAGAAGGCGGCGGAGAATACGATACAGAGCTTTGAGGACGGAATCTACCGCGTTTTCGCCGGCGAAGAAGAGCTGACAGGGCTTGATGATGAGATCCTGTGGACGGAAGATATGGTATTTACCTTTATACGGCTTACGATGCTGTCAGGATAGCTGTTTCAGGAGCTGTGCATAAATTACATGTGCACAGCTTCTTAGGGATTGAGAAGAATGACAGGAAAGGAGATATCATGGCGGATTTTACATATCAGACGAGAAGAAAGTTAACGGAAGCCTGGGTAAACAGCACAGCAGATAAGGGGAGATACCTTTCCAGGCGGGAGAAGGAGATGCTGCCGGACGTCTACGGTTATACCATTCCCCAGGATGCCTGCAATGAGATGAGGAAGCTTTTGACGGAAAATCATTATGGCACATTGAGCGAATTATACCAGAGAAGGTTCAGTAGCCTGGTGGATGTCTGTGTGCCGGAAGAAAGCAGGGAAGAGTTCTATTACGCGCTGGATCAGATGAACCAGTATCAGATGACGGCAGGATGGTACCGCAGAAGCCTGCGCTCAGACAGCTATGCGCCCTTCGCGGAACAGAGTGTGAGAGTTCTGCGGGGATATTCAAGGCTTGGTTTTTACGGAGTCACCCTTGCGGATCTTCTGACCGGAAATACACAGCCGGAGTTTTATGACCATGCGAGGAATGAGCGTTTTTCCTATGCGGAGATTCTTGCGGCACAGATTGACCGGGGTAATGAAAAGGCGGTGCAGGCGGTAAAGGATATCCTCCTTGGAGAAGGGAATACGGCAATGTTAAGCCATGAGCTGATCAGGGGAATCGTGATGAGCAGAAATAAGGAATTATACGATGTCCTTGGGAAATTCCTTCTGGCGGCAAGGCTTCAGGAAGGAGCAAGGCAGGCGGTCTGCGAGACGATGGATGCCGGACGGCCGGAAGCTTTCCTGCATCTCTTCGCCGTTATCGAGGAGAATGACCTGATCCGATATTCTTCCGTAAAGCGGGCGGTATCTACATGGATTGGGATCTTTAATGAGAAAAGTGTGGACCGGATCACGGATAAGCTGCTGCGGCTGATGGGGCGGTGCTTAAGAGATCCGGACTTCTGCGAGGAGCAGCTTTCTTCAGAAGACTCCGTTGCCATAAGCTGTGCGCTCTGGGCAAAGGGATTCTACGATGCAAAGGCTGCCGTCCGGGCGGTTGAAAAATTGATTGCCGATGGAACGAAGCATCAGAAGATGACGGCTTCTTATTTTAATCAGTCCATCCAGGATGAACGTCTGAGGATGCAGGCGTCAAAGGATGTCATCATAAAATGTTCCGACGACCTGGAGCTTGTGGCGTGTTTTCTGCCGGGATTTATGGAATCGACAGGCAGTCATTTCTACCGGCTTGTCAAAGATGAGGGCAGCAACGCTTATAGCCTTCGGGGAGGCAAGATAGTAAAGCCTAAAAAGATGGCGCCGGAAGAGATGTTTGCCGACAGAGCGGAAGCTTTGAGATGTTACCGGATCTTGAAAGAGATACTTAAGAAGGTTCCAAAGAAAGGAATTACACTTTCTCCCTGCATCTTCCCATGGCATCAGGTAACTATGAATCAGTCTGACCTTGCCGCGCGTCTCTGCCTGATTGCGTGGATGCTGCAGGACGAAGAAGTGCTTGACGAGGCTGCGGGGTTCATCCCGCTGATCGGACAGGGGGCAGGTTATTCTTACTACGGCGCGTCCCGGGCCGCCGCTGCGAGGCTTCTGCTTTACCGGCCAAAGAGCGCCGCAAGGAAAAAGATTCTGTTCGAGCTTCTGCACAATCCGGAGGAATATACGAACAAAGAAGCGCATCTTCTGGCGGAGGATATGGAGCTTACCAGTGAGGATTATATACAGATCGAGAAGAATCTGAGATATAAAAAAGGGCGGAAAGGCACACTTTCGCTTCTGAGAAGACAGGATAAAAGCTCTCTGGTATCCTCCATCGCAAGACTCTTAGAGGAGAAATCCGAAGAATGCCGCATGGGTGCTCTTGATCTGGCTCTGGAGTTAAAGAAAGAGGATGCCGGATATTTTGAAAATGTGGCTCCGTATCTCAGGACGCTTTCTGAGCCGACCGGGAAGGAGCAGGTACTCTTAAAGGAGCTTCTGGGAGAGGAAAGCGCGGCACAGGATATCCTTAATACACCGGGTTATGGTCTGTATGATGGAAAGAAGGACTGGATTCTGCCGCCGGTGGAAGTAGACAGGAATCAGGCTTTTGGTCTGTTCACATATGGGGAAGGAGAGTGTATCCGTGTATATAAGGAACTGGATGAGTTGATCGGGGAACATGCGTCCCGGTCTTATAAGACGGCATGGGATCAGGAAGAGCTGCTTGGAAATGATCTGAAAACCAGCCGTTATATCCATAATGACCCGGATGCAAAGCCGCTGGATGCCTACCCGTTTCCGGAGCTTTGGAAGAAATTCTATGAGACGAAGATCGGCACGCCGCAGCTTCTTCTGGAAGTAGAGCTTTACCGGCAGTGTTGTTTGCAGAGAGGCCTCTATGAGCAAAACAGAAAGCTCTATAAGCAGGTATTCGGAAGCGGGATTCTAAAAAGGCCCCCGTTCCAGAACCTGCTGCCATCCGTTGCTTACGGCAGACAGGTACATACATTGATATCCGTATTGTTTGCACAGTATGTCCCGGATGCATTAAAGGCGCGTTTTGCGCTGTGCGGGACGGCAAAATTCCTTTCTGTGCTGGATACTTCAAACGATATCTTTACCGTCAATGAAAAGCGCTGGAACGGTGAGCTTGTGACCTATACGAAAAGGGCGGCGGAGCTGCCGATTTTTGCGGATATGATCCATTGGCTGTCATGCGCCGAAGAGAAGGACTGGGGGAGTGCGTTTACCTTGCGGTTTCGCCTTGGGCAGCATTATCTGGGACAGGAGAAGCGGGAACGGCAGCAATATTCCTATCAGAGTTCCAGTCACTTTTATCTGGGGCTTGGGGATTACGTAGACTGTTATGTACGCGGAGTCTGGGATAAGGATTTGTTCTACAAGGCAGTGTTTGCATTTTCTGATCTGGGAGCCGTCTTAGAGCCGGTGAGCACTGTGGAGCAAAAAGGTGCTGTTTCTTCAAGAAAGGCAAGGGCTTACAGCCTGAACTCTTTCTTTGGGGTCAATGTGATTGTGCCTGTGGATGGGAAATACCGGTTTGACACCATAGGAGAAGAGATGCCTAAGATGATGTTTGCCCACGAGCTGTATAAGGAACTGATTCCGCTTGTATTAAGTGTAGAGTTAAAGCGCGGAGAGCAGCCGACGCCATTTTCCGAATATATCCACCAGATTCGGGTAATCTACGGCATTGATTATATGATTCAGATCCTGACGGCGCTTGGGAAGGACCCGCTACAGCGTGGTTACAGCTACTATTCCTCCAACAGCGAGCGCAGGACGGTGTTAAGTCATTTGTTGAAAATATGCATGCCTAAACCGGGGGAGAGTGCAAAAGATCTGAAAGCTGCCCTCAAGGGGACGGATATCACCAAGAAAAGACTTGTGGAGCTTGCCATGTATGCGCAGCAATGGATCCCCATGATTGAGGAATATCTTGAGATTCCGGGATTTGCAAGCGCCTGTTATTACTTCATGGCACATACCAGCGAACGTTTTGATGAGCAGGTGACATCTATGGTCGCAAAGTATACGCCGCTTTCGCCGGAGGAGCTTGGAGACGGGGCGTTTGATATCCATTGGTTCTTTGAAGCCTATGGGCATGTGGGTGAGAAGAATTTCAGGCTTTTGTATGATGCGGCAAAGTATTCTTCCACCGGAACGGCCCATGGCCGGGCACGGAAATATGCGGACGCCGCCCTTGGAAAGGTGGAAAAAGAAGCTCTGAAATCTGAGATCGACGCGAAACGCAACAAGGATCTGCTGATGAGTCTTCCGCTTCTTCCCCTTGCGGACAAAAAGCTTAAGCGGGAGGAGGAGCTGCTGGACCGTTATCAGTTCATCCAGAAATACAAGAAAGAAAGCAGGCAGTTTGGCGCACAGCGCCGGGCAAGCGAGGGGCGCGCATCGGAGATTGCCCTTCGAAACCTGAGTGTCAATGCGGGATTCACCGACGTAACCCGTCTCGTGCTTCGGATGGAGGGGAAACTTACGGAACAGTCCCAAAGTTATTTCGACTGGCAGCCTCTGGAAGAGATCGAACTTATGATATCCGTGGACGAGAACGGAAAGAGCTCGCTAAACTGCAGAAAGGACGGAAAGAAATTAAAATCTGTTCCTGCAAAATATAAAAAGAACGAGACTGTCAAGAGATATCAGGAGGTCAACAAACGGTTAAAGGAGCAGTACAGCCGGACAAAGCAGATGATGGAGCAGGCCATGGAGGACCGGACAGACTTCGAGGTATGGGAGTTCCTGGAGCTCAGGAAGAATCCTGTGGTGCGTCCGATCGTAGAGTTCCTGGTAGTAAGGCTGTCTGATCATACGGATGCAGTTTACGCAGACACAAAGGAACATGACACGTCCGATAGAGCATCCGGCGATGAAAATGCCGAAAGCAGGACAGCGGATGTGAGGCCAGACAGTAAGATGGGCTTTTTGACAGAGGATGGAATCGTAGACGAAGCGGGAAATGTAATCCCGGTAAAACCGGACGACAGAATTCTGATTGCCCATCCCTTTGACCTGTATTCAAGCGGACGCTGGCATGAGTTCCAGAAGCTTTTGTTCGACAGAAAGATAAAGCAGCCCTTTAAGCAGGTATTCCGTGAGCTGTACCTGAAATTAGACGAAGAACTGGAAAAGACGGAATCCCGCCTGTTCTCCGGCAACCAGATCCAGCCGCAAAAGACGGTTGGAGCGCTTAGGGGACGGCGCTGGGTGGCGGATTATGAGGACGGCCTTCAGAAGATCTATTATAAAGAAAATATCGTTGCATGCATCTATGCCATGGCGGACTGGTTTACGCCCAGTGATATTGAGGCTCCGACACTGGAGTGGGTGGTCTTCTCAGACCGGAAATCAGGGCAGCAAAAGAAGCTTAAGGAGATTCCTGACGTCATATACAGTGAAGTCATGCGGGATGTGGATCTGGCAGTAAGCGTAGCACATGCGGGCGGCGTCGATCCGGAGACCAGTCATTCGACCGTCGAGATGCGAAGAGCTATTGCCCAGTGTAATCTGGAACTGTTCAAAATTAAGAACGTCCGCCTGGAGGGAAGCCATGCCATGATCGAAGGGAAACTTGGCCGGTATTCCGTGCACCTCGGAAGCGGCGTGGTACATCAGATCGGCAATTCCATGCTGTTTGTGGTGCCGGT
>ERZ808044.400-NODE-400-length-49252-cov-13.677519_pt1 | contig 49252 bp, 46 predicted proteins | sample MGYA00380195_ERZ808044 | MGnify/ENA primary metagenome ERZ808044 (study PRJEB31490, sample SAMN06133423) | mouse gut metagenome | isolation source: Z7_2 | host: mice | place: China: Chengdu | collected 2015-05 ...
AATATTCTTCACTTTGCCGCTTCAAAGAAACACATCGGATTTTATCCGGGGCCCGCTGCTGTAGTACAGTTTTCTAAAGAATTGGAGGAATACAAAACGGATAAAGGAACGGTCCGAATTCCCTATGGCAAGGTTGATGCCGCATTAATTGAGAAGATTGCAAAGTGGTGCCTGGAAAACGGAAACCATGCGTAGATATCAATAGTTTCAGTTCTAAGGAGAAAATAAATGGACTTCATAAATCAGGATATTATTTTGTTTTTTGACCAGCGCCAGACATTATTACCGCTGTATGAAGCGTTTGCCGGAAAAATGGCAGAACGGTTTCCGGATACCAAAACAAAGGTACAGAAAACGCAGATTACATTCTCTAACCGTCATGTCTATGCCTGTATTTCTTTCCTGCGGGCAAAAAAGAAGGCAGAGCTTCCGGTCAGCTATTTTGTTCTCACGCTCGGACTTCCTTATCCTTTAGAATCCGGACGTGTAGCAGCAAAGACAGAGCCTTATCCCGGACGATGGACAACGCATATTGTAATCAGTGAAATGCCTGATCTGGACGAAGAGTTGTTTGCATGGGTGGAACAGGCATATATGTTTTCGGAGAAAAAATAATTTGGGGAGGTAAAGTCATGTTATCAATTTGTGGACTTGATTGCTGCAGCGAGTGTAATAAGAAAAATGATTGTGGCGGCTGTGTGAAAACAGATGGACATCCCTTTGGAGGAACGTGCGTAGCAGCGGAGTGTGTCAGGCGGGAAGGATTGGAAGGACTCAAAAAAATAAAAGAAATGTTGATTGAGGAATTTAATGCGCTTGGTATTCAAAGCCTGCAAGTAAAAGACCTCAATTTGCTGAATGGATTTTTCGTTAATTTGGAATACACACTGGCAAATGGCCAATCCGTCAAATTACTTGAAGATGATCGTGTTTATTGGGGAAACCAGATTGAGATTCCTGGCAGTGATAGATGTTATGGTATTGTAGCAGATGATAAGTATCTGCTTGTGTGTGAATATGGCTGTAATGGAACGGAGCCGCAAATTATCGTATATAAGAAAAGATAGATTCCCATTTGAAGTTTGGAGGACATATCAAAAATGATGGATTTACAAGATAAGAGTACCTGCCCTACCCTTGAGGAGATCGGTGAATATGTTAGAAATCCGGTTTTTATGCTGCTGTGCTCAGAAATCAAAGACACATATCAATGTAGTGAAAAAATAGAGTACAGTTCATGCAGTTTGGAAAAGGGATGGAATGTAAAATTTAAAAAAGCGGGAAGAACATTGTGTACCATATATCCGAGAGAAAATTATTTTACGGTTATGGTTGTTGTGGGCGCAAAGGAAAAAGCATCTGTTGAGGAAATGCTGCCAAAGTGTACGGTAGAACTGCAAGATATATATCATCAGACGCAGGAAGGGAACGGTCAAAGATGGATGATGATTGATTTAGAGGTCAAAGATGATTTGTATCATGATTTGCTGCAATTAATCCGGATTCGTCGAAATAGTTAAATTTCAGTTGATAGGGATGGCTAAAACCGCTGTAATCCCTTGGGTGCAAAAAATAACGATAGCCACTCTCAAAAACAGGCTATCGTTATTTTTTACATCATGGGATATTGAAAGTGCGGCAATTCAAACTAAGAAAACGATAGCCGCCCATGCATGGGTGCATCTGCCATTCTGAAAAGTGTTGATTTCAGAGCATTTGCGATAAATGTAAAAACGATAGCACCCACGCAAAAATTGTATCAATCCGGACACGCAATATGGTGTGGGAGGACGGCTGCTCAATTAATGGGTAGCCTCCTACCCGATCGTTTTTGATGCCGCTGATAGTGGGGCGATAGGGCGGTGTTTTATACTATCACGGAAAGTCCATACTATCACGCAAAAGTCGGTAGTTTCCGTGATAATACAGAGGTTTCCGTGATAGTTTGTAAAATTTGTAGTTTTGGGCATTTCGCATAAAATGAATTTAGAGTGAGTGGATTGCAAGCTACTTATATATTTTGGATTTTTCGTAAAAAATCCATTGCAGCACTGATATCTTTATCATCCGGATGTCCCTTTGCAATTCCTCCAACTAATTTAAACGGGCCAAAAGTATCGAAGCCGAGACAACCGTAGCTCCCCAAAATCTGCGCTTTTTTCGCTTCTGCAACCTGCCTGATGGCATCCGTATATGAATTTCGTTTCACACCGCAGGTATAAAGAAAAAATACTTTTTTGCCGGTGGGCAGATTTTTCTCTGCACTGTCTAAGATGTCTTTATGAAATTTCTGGTAGTAGATGCCGGAAGCAAATCCAATCAGGTCAAAATCAGACCAATCCAAAGAGGAACTGTCGGACACATCTAGCAGAGTGACATCTTCCTGCCCCGCAATCGCTTCTACCAGCTTTTTTGTATTACCGTGATGCTCAGAATGGTAAATAATCAATACTTTCATTGTATGCCCCTTTCCTTTTATGAGTAGGATATTTCTATATAAAACTCTTTTCCATCCGTTATGGGTGTGACGGATGATATTTTGTTGCCTTCATTCTCCAAAGCAAGCACAGCATGTCGCGCAGCAATGCCCACATCAATTTTATTCAGCTTGTTTTTCAGGAGGATGCGTTTCATGCCATGTCCGGCATCATGGATGATTATTTTCCCATTCTGGAAATCCAGTTTCCACGGCTGTGAGTTCAGAGAGGATGGAGCCAAACGGACAGCCTGAGTAATGGGATTATCATATCTGCTGATCTCACCGGCTGCGATCCGCTTAAATTCCTCTATACCTTTCCGCATGGGCACATCCGTATTGCCAATGGCAAGGGCGATACAGAAACGCTCTGATTCCTTTTTGGGCTTTATGTTCATAAACCACCCGCAGCCAAAACCTATGCTCTGGACATACAGGTCAACCTTTTGCAGTACAAAACCAACATTGGCATAGGCGGATGGAGAACTGTCGCAAAATGCAAGTAAATAATGGGATGCGCCCTGATTAGCGGAAACCTCTGCGGCCGGGAGAAGTTTAAAATCAGCGTGCTGACCGGTAAGCTGTTCCGTTTCGGAGGCACAGGCAAGGATTTGGTCTAAATGGTCTTTGGGGACAGGTGAGTCCAGGTACTTTCGTACCTGCCTGCGGGTGAAAATAGTTTCATAGAGTGTCATAGTGTTTTCCTCCTGAAGATTTGATTTTTGTTTCATTTCATAATTCTTTCGTATTCAATGCCAGAGGAAGGGATACTGTAAATGTCGTTCCTCTTCTCTCTTTACTGGAGACAGAGATATCCCCGCCATGCAGATCGACAATCCGCTTTGCAAGTGCCAGCCCCAGGCCGTTCCCCTGAGAGGAGCGCGATAAGTCACCCTGATAGAATTTTTCAAATACCCGCCGCATGATATCCTCGCTCATGCCGATTCCGTTATCTGTGATACTGGCTATCAATGAGCCGTTTTCTCTGCGGAGCAAGATGTGGATGATTCCATGTTCAGGGGAGAACTTAATGGCATTGCTCAAAATATTCTGCCACACATGGGCAAGCAGGTCTTTATTGCCAAAGTAATCCACAGCATCCAGGTCAATTTCAAGTTCCAGCTTTTTTTCCGTCCAGCCGTCTTCCAGAAGGAGAAGGATTTCCCGGAGCTGTTCATCCAGACAAAAGGATTCCCTTTTTATCCCGATTTCCTGATTATCCAGCCGGGACAAAAGTAAGATATTGCTTGTCAGCGTGGAAAGGCGTCTGGTATTATACAGGATTTTTTTCGTGTAATCCTGGCGCTTTTCCTCGCTTAAATCCTTTTTCTGCAGCAGGGTGGCATAACCTTCAATGGCAGACAGCGGTGTCTTGAATTCGTGGGAGACATTTTCCACAAAGTCCGTGCGCAGGATTTCTGTTCCGGCCAGTTCCTTTGCCATCAGATTGAAGTTGTGGGCCATATCCCGTAATTCTTTGATTCGGATATCCTCATCAAGCGATACATCAAAATTGCCCCTTGCTACTTCCCGGGTTGCGTTGCTCATGGCGATAATCGCCGTGAGGGGATGCCTGCCGGCATAATTGGAGATGATGGTGCCGACAAGGACACTGACAGCCGCTATGACGAAAAATACGATCCCCCGGTTCTGCCTGACCAGGATGCCGGTCCGGATCAGCAGCAAGGTAAGCAGGGCTGAAAAAATGATGGTAAGCGTCAGCGTCAGGAAGGTCAAAAGGGAAAACATGACCGAGAGCCGTTTCGGACACTTTTTCCATTTTTTTGCCGGACGGGCTTGTATTGGTTCAGAAGATTTTTGATTATCCATGCTTGTTCACCACCTTATATCCCAGCCCCCGTACTGTGACAATTTCAAAGTCCGCATTGTTTTTAAAACGTTCCCGCAGGCGGCTGATATGGACATCAAGCGTGTGGGAATCCGCTTCGCTGTCAGGCCCCCACACATCATCCATGATCTGCCGTCTGGTAAAGATGCGGTTGGGAGAGGTGATCAGCTTATATAACAGGTAAAATTCTTTCTGCGGCAGTTCGGTAGTCTCACCGTGGGAGGAAATCGTTAGGGTGTCACAATTAAATTCCGTTTTTCCAAATTTACTTTTACGCTGATTGGCAAGCTGGCTGCGGCGCAGCAGGGCCTCCACCCGCCAGACCATTTCATTCACATCGATGGGTTTTACCATATAGTCATCCGTACCCAGGCGGAATCCCTCGCGTTTGTCAGTGGCACTTTCTTTGGCCGTGATGATCAGGATGGGCATGGTATATCCTGATTCCCGCAATGCTTTGGTAAGTTCAAAACCATCCATGCGCGGCATCATAATGTCGGAAATAACCAGATCGATATAAGTGTTATCCAAAACATCAAAAGCGGCAAGTCCATCAGCCGCCGGAACAGCCATATATCCATTATCCGTAAGAACCGTACAGAAAAGGTCGCGCAGTTCCTTATCATCTTCTACAACTAAAATCTGAAACATTATTATAACCATGCTCCTTTCAAAGTCCGGAGACTTTGTGCGTAGCACAAATCTCCAGATTGAAAATTTCTAATTTTCAATCTTAGCACCTCCGCTATCAGTATAGCATTATGGGCAGGCAGCGATAAAGTGATTTTTATGCCTTTTCGTCCGATTCGCTATAAACCCGCCATTCAATGGCAATGCCTGTTGTGTCCGGGCCTACATGGGAGGAAACAATCAGGTTCAGGTCTGCTTCACAGTCGCTTGAAACCAGCGACTTGCATTTGTTGAACATGTCCGTATTGCCCACATAGATAACGCCGAGCCGGGCGGCTTCTTTAGACTGTGCGATATTTCTGATATTGCGCAGGGCATGGTTCATTCCACGGCTTTTCCTGTATGGTTCGATGCGTCCGTCTTTCATGGTCAGGATCAGCTTGATGTCAAGGATGTCACCAATCTTTCCTACAGCCTCTAAGACACGTCCTCCCTGTACCAGATACTTGAAATTATCTACGACAAAATAAACATCGATTCGGTGGACTCTTTTTCTGATTTCTTCACTGGTCTCCTGTAATGTTTTTCCCTGCTTTTTCATTTCCAGGGCATCCATGCACAAAAAACCGCTTGCAAGGGTGGCGCTCAGGGAATTGATGACTTCAATGCTTCGGGCAGGATACATACCCTTTAGATAGAGCGCAACCATGTATATCGTATCGTAGGAACCACTTAACCCGGAGGAAACGGTGATGCACAGGATGTCCTTTCCGTCTTTCAGGGCATCCTCAAACTTCTCACGCACTAAGGCAGGGTTGACACCGGAAGTATAGGCTCTCCGGGTGCGGAGCTGTTCAAAGAATTCACTGCGGGAAAGAATGCGCTCATCTCCATAGATCATGCTCTCATCGAAATAATAGTATTGGGGTAATAGGATGACTTCTTTGTCATAGGGGGATGGGAGGTCTACGTCGCCATCTGTAAAGATCAAAAATTCTTTCATGGGTTCGCCTTTCTTAAAAACGGGGGCTGCCCGTTTTGCGTATATGATGTATTGGGAGTTTATCTGCAATGGTATACGCCCAATCTCAACTGAACCTCAACAAAACAGGTAAATTTATTTTTACGGATATTCAACGACTACAGGATTGTTTTTATCAGTGATACCCATTATGAAACAGTTCAGAATCCTGCTGTGCTACAGGAGCTGATGGCGGAAATCGGGACTCTGGAGTCGGACTTCATTGTGCTTGGCGGAGATTGGAGACGACCTGATTTTGGCAGGCAGGGATGATGTGGGATATTATGAGAAACGGGAGCGTCCGTGGGGGTATTCCCGATTCGGACGGAAAAACATTGTGAATATGTGGTGATTGAGTTGAAGAAAATTTCTGCATCGAATTGAGGTTCAGTTGAGATTCATGGTACATAGTAGCAAGAAAAATAAATGAGGAGGCTTTATATGGAAAATTCATCGGCAAAGAAAGCAAAAAGAAAAATGAGCAGGCGAAAAAAATTGTGATAGCTGTCATAGCGTCAATAGTGGTGGCAGCCATAGTGGGAGGAGGTATTTTTTACTGTACCTTTTTCCCTAATCCACTTGCAAAGAAAATTCCGGTCAGCGATATATCTGCAGGAACCATGTCCGTGACAGGTGAGAGCAATGTGCTTGTGGCGTATATCTCTCTGACAAATAACCGGGCATATGTGGAAGATGAAATGGATGCAGTGTCCTCGGCAAGCCTGAAAATTGAAGATGGAACCGGATATGGCCATGCGGAACTTTTGGCGCTTGCGGCACAGGAGGTAACCGGAGGGGATTTGTTTCCCATCAAGGTTGACGACCTGTACCCTGAAACATACGGCGGAGCGTTTGACCGGCACCACAGCGAGATGGGGACATCGATTCGGCCAGAATTGACGGAGCATCTTGAAAGCGTGGAATATTACGATACGGTGATTATCATTTATCCAAACTGGCTGAGCAGTATGCCGGTGCCCGTCCTGTCATTTTTGGAGGAATATGATTTTTCGGGAAAGACGATCATACCAATTGCCACCAGCCAGGCATTGGGATTGGGTTCCGGCCCGGAGCAGATTGCCGCAGCCTGTCCGGATGCAGTGGTGGCGGATGGACTTTCTGCAAGGAGTGAGGACGGTGTGAAAGAATTCCTGATAAAAGCTGGTCTGGCAAAGTAAAGGAGGCTTCATGCGCATCAAAAAAGTTTGTAAGCTATGTATAGATATAGGGATGCTGGTTATTACGCCCATGCTGATTACCTTTTGTGGGTTTACGGCTTACGAAGCGGTGGGAATTGCACTGGCTTCTGATGTGCTGGCTTCGGCGGTCACAGCGTATACCTACGGGAAAAATAAAAATCTTGATAGATCATACGCTCCTTTCTTTCAGGAATCCATATTGGGCTGTTCTGCGGATTTGTTGGCGCGGGCGGGGGTGTGCTGCTTCTGATTACTCTGACATCTGTTCTTGGTTATAGCTTGAAAACAGCAGTGGGAACGAGTACCTTCATTATGACTTTCACAGCACTGACAGGGGCGGTTTCTCATATAATCATTGGCGGTACGGTGAATGTGACAGCCCTTGTGGTTTGTGTGATAGCAGCGTTGGTTGGGGCAAGGGCATCAGCGTTATTTGCTAATAAAGGGATGCCAAAAGGCAGAACAGGGTTACAGGCGTTGCTTTGTGTGGATTAGGAGCTGTGCTGGCACTTGTCAATTGGCTGTAAAAATTGAGACTCTGTTGAGGTGTGGTTGAGATTGAATCGGCATAATATAGGAACAACGCAGGATAATTATGAAGTTAGTGATAATGAATTTGTTTCCATACTTGGTCCCAGCGGTTCCGGTAAAACTACGCTTCTGAATGTGATAGGCGGTCTTGACCGTTACGACACCGGGGATCTGGTTATTAACGGTATTTCCACGAAGGAAGATAAAGACCGTGACTGGGATGCTTACCGAAATCATACCATCGGCTTTGTGTTCCAAAGCTACAACCTGATTCCCCACCAGACAATCCTTTCCAATGTGGAGCTGGCTTTGACGATTGGCGGTATTTCCAGAAATGACCGCAAAGAGCGGGCAAGGAAAGCACTGGAAGAAGTGGGGCTGGGGGATCAGCTTCACAAAAAACAAAACCAGATGTCCGGCGGGCAGATGCAGCGGGTGGCGATTGCCCGTGCCCTTGCATCATTTTATCAAAAGGAAATCCAGATTCAGAATGCAATGGATAAGCTAATGGCAGGACGCACCTCCTTTGTGATCGCACACCGTCTGTCCACGATTAAAAATGCAGATTTGATTCTGGTTATGAAAGACGGGGATATTGTGGAAAGCGGGAATCATGCGGAACTGCTAGTTAACAGCGAAAATATCAAAAGCGATTGCAGGAATACTTAAGGATCATCAAAATTTTGGGGAGCAGTTTAGTCGCATTAAAGTAAAGCCTGTAGATTATAAATTGTTTCAGGCGGCTGACCTGATTTGTACAATGGAACTACTTGCGGAAAAAGCAGAGTCCAATTCATTTTCAAGGTCGGAACAGGAATTCTTTTGTTCAGTACGTGACTTTAAAAAGAACTATCTTAAGCCGTTATTGAAGAAACATTTATAGAGAATAGGTGTGTGGCAGAATGGGAAAGGATATAGCGGATTATGCGAAAGACGGCAGACCGACGGAACCATCAGACGAAAAGCGTTATGAATGGCGCAAATTGATTGATGCGGTAAAAGCGTTAGGCAGGCCGCTTACGGACGAGGAGGTCGAGCAGTACCGGGTAAAATAGCATCGGCACGGTAAAAGCGTAATTTGTCGATTTGTCGAATCGCATTGGGTGGGGTAAATTCTTCATTAATGGCATTCTGAATGACTAGAAAGTGAGGAATATGAGAAAAATACTAAAAAAGGGATTCTCGCATATTAAGTGTTGCAAGAATCCCTTTTGTTAACATAAGGATGGCTGACGGAGTCTGGCATCCGTTGTTACAATAAGCTGGCTCGCGGAGCGTGACGGCGTTTGTTTTTCCAGATAATTTATTTTCTATAACCGCATTTAGGGCACACACCGTTTTCATCAAGGGCAATCCCGCAAAGAGGACAACGATCTACGGAGCCTTTCACCTCATATTCTTCTGTGGCAGCATTCACACCGCTGGTAAAGGTAAGTTTAGCTATATTTAACTTATCCTTTAAAAGCTCATATACAATCTTGATCATGCCTTCGACTGTCATAGTTTCTTTTGTAACAACCAGACGACAGTCGGGGTAAGCTGTTGCCAGCTCAGTCTTGAAAGCTTTGCCCTTCATCTGATTCTGGGGAGCACCATCCTTTATTCCCTGTTTCTCATAAACATCCAGAATCGCAGGAAGGAGAGGATCATCCTCACGTAAAACAAGGGCATGGTCAAAGTTTTTCAGAACATCCCATGCTGTTTTCTGGATTTCGTTGCAGGGAAATACCATGTTGACGCCGGGATTCACATCATCCTCCACCTCAATTGTTAAAACACCGGTATGGCCGTGCAGATATTGCGCCTCCCCTTTAAAACCATAGAATCTGTGTGCATACTGCAAATCAAATGTTGTAATACTTCTCATCGTCTTCTCCTTATGGATAATTATATATTTACGGCCATTACGCTGCCGTATAAGCGTCATTTTTTCTGACAATCTGGGCAGATGCCCTGAAATATAATATCATAATTTAGAAAATTAAAGCCATGCTTATCCTTTACCTTATCTCTTAAATCAGAAATTTCTTCCATATCGACATCAAAGGCCCGGCCGCATTTACAGCAATGTATGTGATAGTGGGTTGAGCAAATGTGGTCGAAACGGTCAGGACCATTAGGAATTTCCAGCTTTCTGATTTTCCCTTCCTCAGCAAGACAGTTTAAGTTCCGATAGACAGTGCCCTTGCTGATATGAGAATGTGTGGCTTGTATAAATTCATACACTTCATCCGCTGTGGCATGATTATGAAGATGGTTCACGGCATTTAGTACCAGTTCTTTTTGAATTGTAGTTCTTTGAGCCATAAAATCTCCTTATTAGGAATTAATCTTAATAAGGATTATATATTATTACGGAACGAATGTCAATTATAACTTAAAACCTTTTTTTTATTCAGATAATCCCCACGGGAAGTAAAACTGATAAATCTGAAAAATGAAGATATTTTACAAGACGCAGGAAAAAATAAGAGGTAAAATGGCTCTTGACAAAATTCAAATTGAATTCGGAGGTAATCCACATGAAGAAAGAAATAAGGACAGTGGTGTATGATGATGAATTACGGATGGAAGCATACCGGTTTGAGGGAATTGTGCAGCCTTTTCCGAGCCATTTTCATGAGCATTATGTCATAGGGTTTGTGGAGAAAGGGGAGCGGGTGCTTTCCTGCCGGGACAGGGAATATGCCATAGAAGAAGGCAGCATCGTGCTTTTCAATCCGGGTGAGAGCCATGCCTGTATGCAGAGTGATGAGGGGACGTTTGATTACCGGGGCTTCAACATTTCAAAGGAGGCCATGCTTGATCTGGCGGAGGAAGTTACCGGGAAACGGGAGCTTCCAGGATTTTCAAAGAATGTTATCTGTGATGAGGAAATAGCCTGCCACCTGCGCCCACTGCATGAGATGGTCATGAAAGGGACGGGGGAGTTTAAGAAAGAGGAAACCCTGCTGTTTCTGCTTTCATACCTCATCCAGAATTATGGGAAGCCCTTTGAAAGCTGCATCCCGGAATGCAGGCAGGAGATTGAAAAAGCCTGTGAATACATGGCAGAGCGTTTTACGGAGCGTATTTATCTAGACCAGATATGTTGCCATGCGGGGCTTAGCAAGTCAACGCTACTGAGGGCCTTTACAAAAGAAAAAGGCGTCACGCCGTACCGATACCTTGAGACAGTCCGCATCAATGAGGCAAAAAAGCTGTTATCGGAAGGTGTGCCGCCCGTGGAGGCAGCGATCAGGACAGGATTTTCAGATCAGAGCCATTTTACAAATTACTTCAACCAGTTCATAGGGCTTGCGCCGGGTACTTACCGTGAAATATTCTCGGAAAAAGACGGGGATGGTGGGCAGTATGGGGAATAGGAGATCAGCCGGACATCTGGCGGGGCTGCTCACCATCATCATATGGGGGACGACATTCATATCCACCAAAGTCCTGCTCGTGGATTTCAGGCCGGTGGAAATTCTGCTCTTCCGCTTTGTTATGGGATTTGCGGCATTGCTTTTAGTCTGCCCGCACCGTATGAAAGGAGTGGATCGTAAGCAGGAAATGACTTTTGTATTGGCGGGGCTGTGCGGGATATGCTTATATTACCTGCTGGAGAATATTGCGCTTACATATACGATGGCATCCAACGTGGGAGTCATTATCTCGGTTGCGCCGTTTTTCACGGCAATCCTGTCACGCTTGTTCTTGAAATCAGAAGGGAAGCTGCGGGCAAATTTTTTCATAGGCTTTGTGGTGGCAATGACAGGCATTGCGTTAATCCGCTTTAACGGCTCCCGGATGGAACTGAACCCGATGGGGGATTTGCTGGCAGTCCTTGCGGCATTTGTGTGGGCGTGCTATTCCATACTGACAAGGAAGATCAGCAGCTTTGGCTATCCGGTCATACTCACCACGCGGCGGACATTTTTTTATGGGATTCTGTTCATGGTTCCGGCATTATTTCTTTTCGATTTTGAAGTCGGACTGGAACGGTTTGCGGATATGACGTATCTGTGGGACATCCTGTATCTTGGGCTGGGGGCGTCCGCACTTTGCTTTGTCACATGGAACCTTGCGGTAAAGGTGCTAGGCGCAGTTAAGACCAGCGTCTATATTTACATGGTTCCCGTTATAACGGTTGTGACCTCCGTGTTAATACTGAAGGAGCCGGTGACATGGGTTTCCACTATGGGGACGGTTCTGGCGGTTGCGGGGCTTTTCCTTTCTGAATATAACGGGAAGGGGAGTGGGAACAGTGAATGAGCCTGCGATAAGGGCGGAGGAACAGATCATCAGCCTTTTCCCCGACAGAAAAACGCAAGTACGCCGGGGATGGGTGAAAAATCAGGAGGAGAAATCCTCCGGAAAAGAGGAATAGAAAATGGATTTACAGAATGAAAAATGTGTCATGGTGATTGATGAGAGCTTGCCGCTTGGCATCATAGCGAACACGGCGGCCATTATGGGCATCACGCTGGGGAAGCAGATGCCGGAAGTCGTAGGTGCAGATGTGTATGACAGGACGGGCAATGGGCATTTGAGAATTATTGAATTTCCGGTGCCGATCTTAAAGGGCAATGTGGAGGTAATCAAGTCTATCCGTGAAAAGCTGTATGAGCCGGAGTTTTCGGACTTGACGGTGGTGGATTTCTCAGACCTTGCGCAGGGGTGCAAGACCTATGATGAGTTTATTGAAAAGATGAAGGATGTTTCCGAAACAGAACTGAAATATTATGGGGTTGCCATCTGCGGGGCGAAAAAGAAAGTAAATAAATTGACAGGGAGTATGGCGCTGCTGAGATAAAGAATATACAAAAGCTAACCGCCGCTATGGTTTCATTCCATATGCGGCGGTTTGTTTTTAACATAAGGATGGCTGGCGAAGCCTGACATCCGTTGTTTGTGGGTGGTGGTGCAGTCGGCGGCACAATCGGAATTTTCCGATAAATATCATATCATAATCCAGAATTGAAATTGTAAGGGGCGGAAGAGTTGCGGTTGAAGCTGTTAGCTACGCGGAAAGACAGGGAACCATTCTCACAGGCGCATATTGGTAATAAGGAAAGTTTATACAAAAAAACATATTGAAAATAAATTACATAGTCTGCATGGCAGGAATTGGAATTGTGAAGAAAAATTTATCTGCTATACTATTATAGAAAACGAACAAAATGCTTGCATTTTGATTCGTTTCCTGCGCCGGAGGTGTTTATGAAGAACTTTACCTGGAAAAAGAAGCTGTTCTTATCTTACATTTTTGTGGGGGTAATCCCTATCATGGTTTTGGGTTCCTTTTTTTTCTATGGAAGCAGGATGTCTGCCGGGCGGGAAAAAGAAAAAAACAATGCATCCATGTTGGCATCCATGATGCAGAAGATGGATTATGTGATCGAGAAGATGAACAGCGCGGCCTACCATCTTTCCGGCCTGGAAATGATTGACTGGCTGGATGAGGTGCGTGACCGGAAAATGGATTTAGATGAAGGTATGGTGTCGTCGCAGCTATCTACTTATTCGGATATTATCGGGGATGTGGAAGGGCAGATTGAAACGTTTCTCTATCTGCGGGGAGATAAATATATCTACACGCAGGACGGCAGGGTCAGGTATCAGGATTTCCAACAGGATATGAGCCAGTACGGGGATCTGAATCAGGCTACTTTTTTTGGGAATATTAATTCCATCAAAAATGAAAGAACGGTAAGGATTGGGGGAGGCACACCGGAAAAGGATTTAAATGCTCAGGTAAGTTTTTTGTATCCGGTTCCTTATATGAACAATATTCCGGTGGCAACGATTGGTTTTTTTGTGGATTATAATAATTTCAGTAAGCTGGTGAAAAATTATTATCCTTTGAATTCGTATATTTATATTTTTGATGCAAGGTTTCAGAATATTTTTATAGCCCGTCCGGAAATCAAGGAGGATGTGGAACGGCAGAGCGAAACTGAGGCTGCTATAGATGCTTTTGTGCAGACATACCGCAGTAAGGGGGCAAAGCTTGACAGGGTACGGCTTGATGACCGAAATTATATTGTAATGCGCGAGGTATCCGCTAATTCTGGTTTTTCTGTGATTACGATTACGGAGACCGAGGATTTCTATCAATATGAAAGTATGTTTGCGGACTGGTTTATTACCCTGTTCGGAATCCTGTTGGCGGGCGGCGTGCTGCTGTCCCTAATTTTATCTAAGAACAGTTATCGTCCTATACAGAATCTGATAGATAAAATCAGTGATGAAGATAGAGAGGATATACAGGAAAGCAGAGATGAATTTACTCTGATCCATAACAGATGGAACGATATTCAGAATAGAAATGAAGAGTTAAACGCATTACTGAATCGCCAGAGACCGATGGTGGTGGCTACATGCCTGCGTCAGATCCTGAAAGGTAAGTTCCGGAAACGTGATGAGATGGAGGCGATGCTGAAATCAGCTGCCATCAATTTAAGCTACCGTTATAATTTTGTAATCCTGCTCCCGATTCCCATGGAAGAAGGGTTTGACCAGGAAAAGAATCTCCGCATCCTTTCCGTCCTTTTCAATAATCTGTATCCATTTCTGCATATGTATGGGCTGGATATGCTCAAGGATGACGGAATTGCCATTATTGTTAACTGCAGGGATAAAGAGACAGAGGAGGAGGGGAAGGATATCCGTCTGGCAGTGGCGCAGAAATTAGATCAGAGATTGCAGCAGGAATATGGAATGGAGTTAAAATTCTATGTGAGCCGTTTCTGTGAAGACCCTATGGACATCAGTCGTTCTTTTGTGGAGGCCAGTGTATTGGCGGATGATTATAAGATGTCCGGCGACCGCAATATCCTCCTTTTTGAAGAACTGGATACGGAGGAGGAGAAGCTGTCCTGGCCGGTCCTGGAACAGGCTGTGTATATCCAGTGTCTGAAACAGGCCAATGAGGAGGAGGCCCTGAAAGCTCTTGACAATATGGTAAAGGAGATAAATTCTCTGAATTCTTTGCTGATCATGCAGTGTCTTTGTTTCGACATAATCAATGCGGCTTTTAAGACCGTAGATCAGCTGAAGGGGTTTGAACTGAAAAATGTGGATTTAAAGAAGATATGTAATTTTTCAGGGATTGCAGAATTTCGCGACAGGGCGACAACGCTTACGGTGGAGATATGCAGGCAGTTTGCTGAGTTTAAAGATAACCGGAATAATGCAATGAAAACCGGAATTCTGGACTATGTCAACGCTCATTTCAATGAAAGCAGCATGGGGCTTGAGGATGTAGCGGATAAATTTGGCTTATCCGCAAACTATCTGAGCCGGTTCTTCAAACAGGAGACGGGATGCTCCTTTATCCAGTATGTGACCATGATACGTATGGACCGTGCCAAGGAGCTGCTGATTAACAGCGATAAACAGGTAAAGGATATTGTGGCAGAGGTGGGTTATATTGATGCCGCTAACTTCGTGAGAAAGTTTAAGAATTATGAAGGAATTACGCCGGGGCAGTACCGGGAGAGAATGAGAAAAAAATAGCATGGAAGAGAAATAACGGGCCGCGCAGTGAGCAGGGAAGATGCTCTTCCCTGCTCACTGCGCGGCTCGTTGTTTGTCATGGAAAACATATGGAATAAAAACCACATATGCGAAAAAGATAATATCACATACAGGCCAAAAGCTACAAATTGAAAGAAGGGGATGGGGACAATAGAATAATAATACAAAATCTGAGCCGGAATGGCAGAATGTGAGGAGAGAGCGCGTATGAAGAAACGAAAGACAACGCTGACTATGGTAAAAAGAAACTTTGTCAGATACAGATTTATCTATCTGATGCTGATTCCCGTTATATTGTACTATGCAGTATTTTGTTATGGCCCGATGGGGGGAGTGGTGATCGCCTTTCAGAACTTTAAGCCGGCTCTTGGAATAAAGGGAAGCAATTGGGTTGGAATGAAGCATTTTGTAGATTTCCTCACCGGTCCTTATGCGGGAAGGCTGATTTTTAATACGCTGGCTATCAATATTCTGCAAATCTTATTTGCATTTCCGGTACCAATTATTATTGCGCTGCTGATTAATGAGATTCAGTGTAAAAAATATAAGAAAGTAGTACAGACGATCAGCTATATGCCGCATTTTATTTCTCTGGTGGTAATGTGCGGCCTGCTGATAACATTTTGCAGATCGGATGGTATCTTCAACGATTTCCTTTCCCTCTTTGGGATAGAGAGGACGAACCTGCTTGCCAATGCCAGACTGTTCCGTCCGTTGTATGTACTGAGTGGAATCTGGCAGGAGGCCGGATGGGGAAGCATCATTTATCTGGCCACCTTGTCCACCATCGATCAGGGACTCTATGAGGCGGCGACCATAGACGGGGCAAACCGGTTTCAGAGAATGATTTATGTATCCTTTCCCGGATTGCAGCCTATTATCATTGTACAGCTGATTATGAGAATCGGAAATATTCTGACCACAGGCTTTGAGAAAGTATTCCTGCTGTACAGTCCGCTGACCTATGATACGGCGGATATTATATCTACCTATATATATCGTCAGGGGTTGGAGTTAAGTAATTATAGTTACGGTACGGCAGTAGGTCTATTCAATTCTGTGGTGAACCTGATTATTCTGGTGATGGCGAATACGATCAGCAGAAAAGTGACAGAGGAAAGTCTGTGGTAGGGAGGAAAGAGGATATGAAAAGAAAAGTAAGAACAAAGGGATTGGGAGACGGGATATTTGTGGGAGCTGTCTATCTCTTAATGGGATTGATGGCCTTGATCTGCCTCTATCCCATGTGGCATGTCGTGATGGCCTCTTTCAGTGATCCCATTGAACTGATGCGGCACAGCGGCGTGATTTTGAAGCCTCTTGGTCATTCTTTGGAAGGGTACAAGGTCGTTCTGCAAAATCCCAATATCCCCGTCAGTTATCGGAATACGATTTTTTACGTGGTGTTAGGCACTTCGATTAATATGTTTCTGACCACCCTGGGTGCCTATGCACTGTCCAGAAAAGGATATATGTTTAAGCGTACGCTGACTCTTCTGATCGTGTTTACCATGTATTTTAATGCGGGGCTGGTACCCAATTTCCTTTTGGTGAAAAATCTGCATATGTATAACACGGTATGGGCATTGGTCCTTCCCGGCGCAATTTCCACCTGGAACCTGATCGTGATGAAGACAGCGTTTCAGTCAGTTCCGGTGAGCCTGGAAGAATCAGCGCGTCTGGATGGAGCAAACGATTTTATCATTTTGTTTAAGATTTTTCTTCCATTGTCCAAGGCAACGGTGGCTGTTATGATTCTGTTTTACGCGGTGGGGCACTGGAGTTCCTGGTTTAATGCCATGATCTATCTGCAGGATCGGGCGAAATATCCGCTGCAGCTCATTATGAGGGAGATACTGATTGCCAATTCCGCCAGCGGAAATTCCATGGCCGATACGGACGCCATGTTTTTGGAGGAGGTTGTGAAGTACGCAACGATTGTGGTATCAACAGTTCCCATTCTCTTTATTTATCCCTTTGCCCAGAAATACTTTATGGCAGGTGTGATGATGGGATCTGTAAAAGAATAAGAGAAAAAATTCTCACAAATTCAAGAGCTGCCAAAGCAGCAGAAGGAGGAAGCTATGAAAATGAAAAAAGTAGTGAGTCTGGTATTGGCGCTTACCATGGTGGGGTTGACGGCCTGCGGAAACACCGGACGGAGCGAAACACAGACAAAAGGAACGAAGACGGAAGAGGCATCCGCGGAAGAGACAGCCAAAGCCGAAGCGGAGGATGGAGCGGAAACGGGAACAGAGGAACCGATTACCCTGACTTACTGGGTTCCGATAAGTGGATCGGCATCCAAGTATATTTCCAGTTACAATGAAAATACTGCCTATCAGGAAGCGATGAAGCGTCTGGGTATCCAGATCGAGTTTATCCATCCTGCAGTGGGACAGGAGCAGGAAGAGTTCAACTTACTGTTTTTGGGGGATAAGCTGCCTGACATCATTGCCTATGCGGATCACTATACGGGCGGTGAATTTCAGGGGATGCGCGACGGTGTGTTCCAGGATCTTACTGACCTTTTGCCGGAGTATGCGCCGGATTATTATAAGATGTTGACAGAGGACGAGGAATTTTTCCGGGAGAGTTCAGACAGTGAAGGACATATCGTGTCATTTAACGCTTATAAACCGGTTGGCGATCCGCCTTTCCGCAGATGGATTCTGAATCAGGCTGTACTGGATGAGCTGGGCTGTGAAATCCCCAAAACCATTCCGGAGTTCGAGGCGATGTTTGACCGCATGCTGGAAAAAGGCATTACCCCTTATTTGTTGGACTCCACAGGGTATGAGGTGCAGCTGATGGGATTGTATGACATATATATGAATACCACAACCCGTTTCTATCAGAAGGATGGCGTCGTAAAATTCGCTCCTCTGGAGGATGAATATCTGGATTATCTTACGCTTGTGAATAGCTGGTATCAGAAGGGATATATTTCCAAAGATTTTACCAGCATCAAGGGGACGGAAGCGGATTCCATGTTCGACAGCGGCCAGGTGGGAACCTACTTAGCGCCGATCGTGGCAAGCTATAACCGTGGACAGGCACAGGGGATTGACGTGGTTGGAGCGCCCTATCCAAGACTGGAGGAGGGACAGGAATTACACTGGGACGACTGTGATATCTGGCCTCGTATGAGGTATAATGAGACGACGGCAGTTATCAGCAAGGATTGTGAGAATGTGGAAGCCGCCATGAAGTTCCTGAATTACGGTTATACGGAAGAGGGGATTGAGCTGTACAACTGGGGAGTGGAAGGATTAAACTGGGACTGGCAGGGTGATAAGAGAGTTTACAATGATACCATGCTGAACAATGAGTTTGGCACAGAGGAAGCAAGCTATATTTACAAACTGCATTTTGCTCCTAAGTATACTGGTCCTGACACAGAAGTTCACGCAAACCTGTTAAAGAGCGAAGGAGCCTTAAACAGCCGTCTGATGTGGTCTGACGATGATAAAGTGGACAGCTCCATACAGCTTCCTCCTTTCCAACTGGAAGAGGCGGATCAGCAGGTGTTGGCTGATGTGGCCACTCCGATCTACACTTATGTGGATGAAATGACGCTGAAATTTATCACTGGCGCAGAGTCGCTTGATAAATTTGAAACCTTCCGCGAGACGATTCGTTCCATGGGAATGGAAGAAGTCATTGCGCTGGAACAGAAGGGCTATGATGAATATATGGCGAAAAAGACCAAATAAATAAGAAAAGCAGTTACAGCGGATGCGCCTTTTGTGCCGTCCGCTGTAAGTAAATGGAAATGCGAGAGGAGTGTGGAACTTCCATGATGAAACCTAATTTTTTAATTTTTGTGACAGATCAGCATCGGGCGGACTGGCTTTCCTGTATGGGAAATTCCATTCTGCAGACACCGCATATAGACCGGATTGCAGAGGAAGGGGTGGTGTTTGAGCAAGCTTACTGCAATACGCCTTTATGTATGCCGTCGAGGGCTAGCATGTGGACGGGGCTGCCGTCTAGTGTGCACAGTGCGCGGACAAATGGAGTGGATTTGGATGAGAAATATCCGGTATTGCCGCAGATTTTACATGATAATGGTTACTATACGGCCTCTGTGGGCAAGATCCATCTGAAAGCCTGGCATATGTCACCGGAACGGGGAAACAGAAACATCGAAGAATATGATCCGAAGGTGCTTCCAGAGTGTGAGACAGTATGGAATCAAAGAAAGTGTACAAAACTTCCGGAAGGAATGTGGGGACTGGATAGAATACATTTTCTGGGAGGTCATGGAAACTACTGCTTTGGAGAGTATATGCAGTGGCTGGAGGATGAGTATCCAGATGAATTCAAGGCTCTCAGGGAAAAACAGAGCGCAAGAAAGACTACCGGAAAAAAGGACAACTATTATTCTACTCTGCCTTTGGAACATCATTATAATGAATGGATTGCGGATCATACAATTCAGGAGCTGCGGGATAGCCCTCAGGACAAACCGTTTTTCATGTGGTGTTCCTTTCCTGATCCGCATTTTCCGTTCGGGCCGCCGTCTCCTTATTATGACAGCTATCAGGCGGAAGACATGCCGGATCCGATTGCCTGGGATGATAATCGAAAACAGATGAACGAATTGTATCATGAAAAGTATTACAGAGATCGGGGAGAGGAATCCATCGACGGGGGGCCATGCAGCTTTACGTTGGAGCAGGTGAAGGAGACAAAAGCCCTTGCCTGGGGAATGGTGCGGCATGTGGATGACTGTATCGGCAGGGTGATGAAGTATCTGGAGGAATCAGGGAAGAAAGAAAATACCGTGGTGATATTCCTTGCAGATCATGGAGAACTGATGGGCGATCATGGAATGTACTGTAAAGGTCCCTTTCATTATGACGGCTTGCTGCACGTGCCGATGATTATGGCATGGCCGGGACATCTTTCACGGAATGTAAGGAGTAAAGGTCTGGTCTCCATACTTGATCTCATGCCTACCATTCTGGATCTGGCTCAGATTTCGTATCCTTATGGATCGGTAAAGCCCTGGGAAGGACCATTTGAGGGAAAACCTTTATATGAAAAAGATCCGCTTCCCGGAAAATCGCTTGTCCCTTTGATGACCGGTAAGGCCTGGAAAATTCAGGACAGTATTTTGGTGGAAGACGATGACGATATCAGGAAGGTTAATTTAAGAACCCTGATTACAGAGGATTATAAACTGACCATATACAGCGGCAGAACCTATGGGGAATTGTTTGATCGTAAGAATGACCCGGAGGAACGCATGAATCTGTGGGATAAGGAAGAATGGAAAGATGTGAAGAATGATATGATCTGGAAACTGATGCAGAAAATGCTGGAGAGTCAGGATCGAACAACAAGACGAATCGGAATTGCATAAAAGTTATTCCGGTAAAGGAATCAGAAGGAAGGGAAAAAGCATGAAAGAAAAACCGTCAATCTTATTGATTACTACCGATGAGCAGCATATAAAAACCATATCATCTTTTGGGGCAGCCGCAATAAGAACGCCTAACATTGACAGGCTGGCTGAGCAGGCAACGGTATATACCAACGCATACTCGGCAAGCCCTGTCTGTCTGCCGGCCAGGTGTACATTGATGACAGGAATGTATCCGCATAATTCCGGCTGCATGAGCAATATTTACGGTTCGTCCCTCTCACTGTCCTATCCGAACCTGTTTACGACGCTAAAGGAGGTGGGCTATCAAAGCGCCATGCATGGGAAATGTCATTTCATTCCGGTTCCATACCCTGCCACCAGACCGGATAAAACGCAGGAATACGAACATTTTGCAGCATATTACCGCCAGCTTGGAATGGATAAGCTTGATTTACAGGATGACAAAAATAATTCCCTTTGGTACTATGATGACTATTCCAAGGATTTGGAAAAGCAGGGGATGCTTACGGAATACCGGAACATAGCCCATATGGAAAAGCCAAAGGGCGGATTTGGTTTTCCAGGCCCCGCTGATATGCATCCGGACGCATGGGTGGGGAAAAAGGCGCTGGAGCATCTTGATACAGCGCAGGCAGACATACCTCGTTTTACATGGGTAAGCTTTTCCGGACCCCATTACCCCATTGACGCGCCGGACGAATACATGAAACGGGTAAATATGGATTTGGATATTCCGCGGATTACACGGGAAGACGAATGGGAAGACAGGACAAAGCTGCACTGCAATGGCTATTTTGGCCCGGGAACGACGGAAGGAAGCGGAGAGGCTGCAGGCGGAGCGCAGAAGGAATTCGATGAAGCGTACTGGCGCCGCTGGCGTCAACGCTATTATGCGAATGTGTGCTTAATCGATGATTATGTGGGAGCCATTATAGAAAAGGCGAGAAGCGTCTGGGGGGATGACCTGATTGTGATCTTTACGGCTGACCATGGCGACCTGATGGGGAATCACAATTTATGGGGGAAAAATCACAGCCTCCACGAGGATGTAATTCGTATCCCGCTGCTCATATGGGAACCGGGAAAACCGGCCGCTTCAAAAGAGGAGCATGTGAGTTCTGTGGATATTTTCCCGACAATACTTACATATGCAGGCTGCGCGATACCGGACAACTGCGATGGAAGACCTCTGGATGAGGTTGTCAGAGACGGCGGACGGGATTATATTATTTCGCTATGTGACAATCGGGTTGCCCTGCTGCAGGATGGTATGAAGTTATGTATCAACAAATATGAGCGTACAGGAAAAATATATTATGAGCTTTACGATCTGAAAAGGGATCCTCATGAATTCGAAAACCTGTATGCGGATCCAGCATATGTGGAAAAAAGAAAGCAGCTTGAATCAACAATGCAAAAACTGGAAAAAGAGGAGGTTTTGATGTCAAGTGTTTTCTATAATGGAAGTGACCGCCCATATTGGCTGAACTTTGGAGATGGCGCCGGGCTGAAAAGGGCTCTGAGAAATTGATCTGGCGCCCCCTCTTCCTGCCATAGGAAATTTCTCACAGTGGTTGTCATCGGTACTGAGACGGTGAAACTCCATACCATTTCCTGAAAAAGCCGGAAAAATGATGATAGTCTGAAAATCCCAGCCGGTCAGAGATTTCCTGAATGGAGAGGGTGGTACACTTAAGCAGCGTGCAGGCAAGTTCCCCTTTTTGAGTCAAATAATAGTGATAGGGTGTGATGCCGTAGACTTCCTTAAAAAGATGGATGGCGCGGGAGCGGGATAAATGCACATATCCGGCCATATCCTCAACAGAAAGGGGAAGCATCAGGTTCTGCTCAATATAATTTTTGAGAGAGAGGGCCTGGGAGGGAGTCTGGTTTTGTCCCACAGACTCGGAAAGCTTTTGAATATACTGATGTAATAAAAGAGCCAGTTCCTCAGCGCAGCGAACCGGTGGTTTTTCAACATAAGGACAGTTCGCGGAGCGTGCTGTCCGTTGTTGAACATAAGGATGGCTGGCGGAGCCAGGCATCCGTTGTTTTTTCATAGTGTGATAGATGGCTGTCAGGTATTGCTCATCCCCGAAGGATGGGATTTTCACAATAGTATCCAGACCATAATCAGAGAGCAGATGACGCACAAGGCTTCCGCTTACGTTAAACCAGATTTTCTTCCAGGGCTCCTTCCGGTCAGAAAAATAGTGATGATATTCTCCTTGGTGGAGCACATAGGCGTCTCCTTTTTCCATGGTAAGCAGAGTATCACCCTGACAGACATACCCCCTGCCTTCCAGCACATATTCAAACACGTAGCATTCTCCCTTAATCCGTTTGATTTCATAGGAAGGATTAGGCCAGGTAATACCGGCTAAAAGCGGGGAAAAGCGAGGACTTGCCTCTCCTGTATAAATGGCAAATTCTTCTTTTGCGGATGAGCGAAAACCGGATGTTTCAGCCATGGGAAAATCTCCTTATTACTCAAATTGACATGATCGGCAAGTTCAGTATAGCACTTTTTTATACATAAACAAGAATTTTTTCCATAGTATTTTCAGGGGACAGAAACTATAATGAAGGAAGCAAATATCTTAATGGAGTGACACAAAGGAGGTTTAACAAATGGGAGCAACACCAAGACCGGAGCATCCGCAGCCTCAGATGGAGCGGAAAAACTGGATGAATTTAAATGGAGAGTGGGATTTTGCCTTTGACTTTGGAAACAGCGGAATTGATCGGAAATTCTATGAGAGGACAGAGCTGGATCAAAAGATTATCGTGCCTTTTTGTCCGGAAAGCAGTTTAAGCGGAATCGGCTATACGGATTTTATGAGGGCAGTGTGGTATCACAGGATGGCCATACTCACGAAAGAGCAGTTAAAAGGCAGGATTCTGCTGCATTTCGGCGCGGTGGACTATGAGTGCCGGGTGTGGGTAAATGGCAGTGAGGCCGGAGCGCATAAAGGAGGATATACTTCTTTTTGCATGGATATCACCGATCTGGTAAAGGAAGGAGAAAACCATTTCTCCGTTTATGCCGGAGATGATGTCAGGAGCGGCAGACAGCCCAGAGGAAAGCAGAGCGGGCTCTATTACTCCCACAACTGTGATTATACCCGTACCACCGGAATCTGGCAGACGGTATGGCTGGAGTTTGTGCCGGAGGATTATATTGAAAAAGTACAGTATTATCCCAATATTGCGGAAGGGACGCTGACCATCAGGGCTCTGACCAGAGGCAGCGGCAGGCTTGTGGCAAAGGCGTTTTATGAAGGGAAGGAATGCGGAAGCACTTCGGCGGAGACAGGAGCCGGTAACGCTGTTCTCGTCCTTTCACTCAGCGAGCTTCATTTGTGGGAAGCCGGTGCGGGAAGGCTCTACGATCTTGAACTCAGCTTTGGGGAAGATCGGGTCAACAGTTATTTTGGTATGCGTGAGGTCAGCATCCAGGGAGAAAAGATACTCATCAACGGTAAGTCCGTTTTTCAGAGACTGGTGCTGGATCAGGGCTTTTATCCGGACGGAATTTATACGGCGCCTGACCAGGAGGCGCTTATACGGGATATTGAATTGTCCGTGGCTGCGGGGTTTAACGGCGCGCGTCTCCACCAGAAGGTGTTTGAACCGGTCTTTCTGTATCACTGTGACAGGCTGGGATATCTGGTTTGGGGCGAGCAGGCCAACTGGGGAATGGATTTCAGTGCCCCCCAGGGACTTAAGTATTTCCTTCCTGAGTGGATGGAGGCAGTGGATCGGGATTTCAACCATCCTGCCATTATCGGATGGTGCCCTTTTAACGAGACATGGGACTATGAGGGGCGTAAACAGGACGATGAGCTCCTGGAGATTGTCTATCGGATGACAAAGCTTTATGATACGACAAGGCCCTGTATTGACACCAGCGGTAATTTCCATGTGAGGACGGATATTTACGATCTGCATGACTATGAGCAGGATCCGGAAATATTTGCCTCCCACTATCAGGAATTTGCCCGGGGCGGAGAACTTCGCGAGACCCATCCTCAGAGACAGACGCCGGTAAAAGGGGTTCCGGTCTTTATCAGCGAGTATGGCGGCATCAAGTGGGATGTGGAACACAGCAATGAACAGAGCTGGGGATATGGGCAGGGACCTGAGACGGAGGAAGCCTTTATCCAAAGATATAAGGGGCTCACGGATGCTTTGCTGGATAATCCGCATATGTTTGGATTCTGCTATACCCAGCTTTACGATGTGGAGCAGGAGGTAAACGGCCTGTATACCTATGACAGAAAGCCAAAGTTTGATATGGAGATTTTTAAAGAGATTAACAGCCGTAAGGCAGCGATTGAAGATTGATGAGCTGATAAGATTCGATGGCAGCCCGGCGGACAGATTCAGATAAGCCGGGCTGTTGTAGATAGTAAAGAAAGGATGAAATAGTAATGGAAAAGAAAAGCTTAGACAGCTTAGACGCTATAGAACGCATTCCGGCTGTTCCTCTTATTACCTGCGACCCTTACTTCAGCCTCTGGTCGGGAAGCGATTGTCTGTATGAGACAGATACCATGCACTGGACAGGTGTTATTAAAAAAATGAGAGGCATTGCGAAGATAGACGGAAGAGACTTTCGGTTTGCAGGATGGGGAACAGAAGAGGCTCTTTTGCAGACAGAGCTGGTGGTGAGCGCCACACACACCTGTTATTGCTTTGAGGGAGCAGGGGTCAGATTAAAGGTGAATTTTTGGACGCCATTGCTTCTGGATGATTTGGAGGTCATGTCAAGGCCCTGTTCTTACATTGATATGGAAGCTTCCTCTCTTGATGAGAAGGAGCATCAGGTGCAGATAAACTGGAGTTTTGACGGCGCGTTCTGTTATGACGGGGAGGAACCAAAGCCCATGGGCGGCGGAAGCTACCTTCATGAAAACCGTCAGATTGCATGGATGGGACAGCGCAGGCAGATGCCTTTAGGACACAGCGGAGATGGGGTTACCATTGACTGGGGCTATCTGTATCTTTCAGCCGAAAGCAAAGACCAGAAATCTGAAATAAAAACGAGCGTTATTTATAAAAAACAGGATTCTGACCAGTCAAAAGAAGCGCCATGCCTTTCAGCGGAATTTACTTTGAGCGTTAAAGCGGGGAGAGAAGGAAAGGCTACGCTTGTGGCAGCCTATGATGATGTTGCATCTATCTTCTATTTCGGGAGGATGATGCCAGGATATTGGGCGAGAAATGGCAAGACCATTCTGACCGCCATAGGAGAAGCCTTTCAGCAGAGGGAAGAATTGGAGAAGAGATGCCGTGACTTTGACAGTGAACTGCAAAGGGACGCAGAAGGCTTCGGAAAGCCCTATGCAAAAATCTGTGCGACAGCTTACCGTCAGTCCATTGCTGCTCATAAGCTGATTGCTGATGAGGAAGGAAGACTGGTCTTTTTGTCGAAGGAATGCTTCTCCAATGGCTGTATTGGAACCGTGGATGTGACGTACCCTTCCACCCCCTTATATTTCTGCTATCAGCCAGAGCTGGTGCGGGCAATGCTCCGCCCGGTGCTGCGCTTTTCACGTATGCCAGTGTGGGATTTTGATTTTGCACCTCATGATGTGGGCCGCTACCCCTATGTCTCCGGTCAGGTGTATGGGCTGGAATCGGAGCAAAAAGCTTTTGTGGAGATGGCGGAGGAGCAGAAGCAGGGATATGTATTTCCCATGTTTTATCAGATGCCAAAGGAGGCGGCTCCTTATGGGGTAAAGAATCAGATGCCCGTGGAGGAGAGCGGCAACATGCTGATTCTTGCGGCAGAGCTGGTAAGGCTGGAGCCGGAAAAGGGAAAGGATGTCACCTTAGAGAGCATGGACTTGTATGAAAAATGGGTGAAGTATCTGCTTGAATATGGCAGCGATCCGGGAGAGCAGCTTTGTACCGATGATTTTGCCGGGCATCTGGCCCACAATGTGAATCTTGCCATCAAAGCCATTATGGGGATTGAGTCATACTCCATCTTGCTTGACGCGGCGGGGAGGCAGAAGGAAGCGGAAGAATTTCATCAGAAGGCGGCTGAAATGGCAAAGGATGTTTATGAGAGATCAAAAGCGGATGACCACACGAAACTGACCTTTGATGGAACGGGGGAGAGCTGGAGCCTGAAATACAATGCGGTCTGGGATCGACTCTTTGGGTCCGGGCTGTGGCCAGAGAGCTTTTATGAGCAGGAGAGTTCCTATTATGTGAAAAAGCAAAACGATTACGGGACACCTTTGGATTCCCGCAACACCTACACCAAGAGCGACTGGATTATGTGGTGCGCTGCCATGGCAAGAACGCCGGAAGCTGTGGAACTGTCTGCGGAGAGAATTGTGAAATTCTTAGAGGAAAGTCCTGACCGTGTTCCCTTCTCGGACTGGTACGACACGGTGAGCAGTAAGCATTTCAATTTTCAGAACAGAACGGTTCAGGGCGGGCTGTTTATGCCGTTGTTCTGTAAAAAACAACTAGATTAAATAGAAAAGCACCTGCTATTTTGAAAATGGCAGGTGCTAAATTCTTACATAGGGAAATTATTCTTTTATTTCATCAATATCTGTCAGATTTACGCCTGCAACATTGAGAATTGCCTTTAAAGAAAGATATTTCTTTTTTAATTTGGCATATGTTTCAGAAGCGTTTTCTTTTTTGGCCAATGCCATATACTCCTGGATTTCTTTAAAGTCGTCTATAGCAGCTTTTGTAATTTCAAGACTATTGGGCATATAATCACCTGCTTTCATGTGTTATAATACTTTTTATGGTTTCAATATGAAAATAAAGACCTTTCAAAAGCTTACACCTCGAAAAGTCTTTTTAATCATAAAAGCTGCTGACGGGAATCGGACCCGTGACCTCCGCACTACCAATGCGACGCTCTACCGACTGAGCCACAGCAGCCTGCGATACATCTTATATGCATCACCGAAGTGTATTGTAACATAGTCAGAATTACTTTGTCAACGAAATATTTATCGAATTTTAGCCATGGATTTATCCATGGATTTATTCACGGATTTTATCTACGGATTTTATCTACGGATTTTATCCGTTGTTATGCAGTTTTTTGACTTGCAGAGCATGACGGCGGACAGTATAATCTATAGTGAACAGCAAACTATTTTGTCATTCACTGTAGAATGAAAAATATAGAAACAGCATGGATTTGGAGAACTAATATGCCAGAAACCATACGGCTTGCCAGGCCATACATTCAGGTAAAAAGAAAACAGGTCGGAACACTCACTTGCGGAGGCGATCAGAATTTTTTTGCCGGGGCCAGGGAAGGTTCGATAGATTTTCGAAAGCAAAAGCTGGGATGCGGCATCACGGCACTGAGTGATGTGTTCCTTTATCTTGCAAAAAGAGAGGGAATTTATTACAGCAGAGAAACAGAAGGGTATGTAAAATCCTGTCTGACGGAGGATGAATACAGGGATTACTATAATCGGATTTACAGATTTGTGGGAGGGATTGCTCCGTGGGCGAAAAATGGGCTTAGTTTTCTAAGAATCCAAGGGAGCTTTAACCGTATGGCGCGCAGGCAGAAGTGGAAGCTTCGGGCAAGATGGGGATTTAGCTTCCCCAAAATGCGCGGCAGGATTGAGGAAATGCTTCACCATGATCTTCCGGTTATTCTGTGTATTCCATTTATGGTGTTTAAGAGGGATAAGGGACAGGGGATTCTCTTTTACGAAAAGCGAGATGGCAAATACCAAAAATCCTGCAAAGTATCCGCTCACTATGTAGTGATTTTGGGAATAACAGAACAGGAAGGCCAAAGCTGGCTGCAAATATCCTCCTGGGGGAAGGAATACTATATAAACTGGGAGGAATACTCTGCCTTGCTCTGTCCTGCGTTAAAGGGACATTTGGTTTATGGAACTTTCAGGCGGGTACTGGAGACCATATTGGGGAATATTCTTTATATCACCTGATTTTTGACAGAAAGAGAGAGAGTTTATGAAAAAATACAGTATGCTTACAGATAGTCCGGGGAAATCCCTGTTTTTCTTTGCACTGCCCATGATTTTAGGAAATCTTTTTCAACAGTTTTACTCGGCGGTGGATTCCATCATTGTAGGGCAGTTTGTGGGGGAGGAAGCGCTTGCCGCAGTGGGAGCGTCCTACTCACTGACTACGGTTTTTATCATGATTGCCATAGGGGGAGGAATTGGCGCTTCCGTTATTATTTCTCAATATTTGGGTGCCGGGCTTTTCAAAAAAATGAAAACGTCAGTTTACACAGCGCTCATAAGTTTTCTGACGGTGAGTATTATCTTGGGAATTGCAGGACTGCTGCTTAGCAGAAGTATTCTGACAGCGCTGAATACGCCTGAAAATATTTTAGGTGATGCCCTTCTTTATCTGGACATTTATTTTGTGGGACTTCCCTTTCTTTTTATGTATAATATCTTATCCTCCGTATTCAATGCCCTTGGAAATTCAAAAACACCTTTATATCTGCTGATTTTTTCTTCTCTTTTCAACATTGTGATGGATTTGATTTTTGTGAGACGAATGGGCCTTGGGATTGGGGGAGCAGCAGTGGCTACCGTATTGGCTCAGGGAATTTCGGCAGTAGTTTCCTTCTGCCTTTTGATGCGAGCATTAAAGGAGTACAGAGCGGAAAGCGAAGAGGCGGAAGAAAACGCAGGGCAAGAAGCAATAGAAAAGGGAGCAGCAGAAAATGAAACGAAAGAAAAAGAAGGAGTTGGGGAAAAAGTCGGAAGCAATATGCAAAGGCTCTTTGATGTCCAGATGTTGGGAAATATGATCAAGGTAGCCATTCCCTCCATGCTGCAGCAATCAATTGTATCTATTGGGATGTTGCTGGTGCAGTCGGTAGTGAATGGTTATGGCTCTTCTGTTCTTGCAGGATATACGGCGGGGACGCGGATTGAGTCGATCTGTATTGTACCCATGATAGCCTCTGGAAATGCGGTTTCCACTTTTACGGCACAGAACCTGGGAGCAGGGCATCCTGAACGGGTGAAAAAGGGGTATCTTGCAGCGGTTCGAATGGTAGCTGCCTTTGCGGTGATGCTTTGCCTGATTCTCACCTTTTTCCACGGTAACATTATCAATGCTTTTTTGGAGGAAGGAAGCGAACCCATTGCATTTGAGACGGGGAACGGCTATCTGTCCTTCATTGCCTTTTTCTTTGTCTGTATTGGATTAAAGGCAATCACGGACGGAGTGCTCAGGGGAGCAGGGGATGTGGTGGTATTTACGCTTGCCAATTTGATTAATTTAGGGATACGTGTCACGGTTGCCTTTGCTTTTTCGCCCATCTGGGGGGTGCAGGCAGTGTGGTTTGCTATTCCTATGGGATGGACCACTAATTTTGTGATTTCCTTTGTCAGGTATTTATCCGGTAAATGGAGTGGAAAGAAGTTGATAAAGGTAGAGGGGGAGTAGTAAAATAAGGGTATGACAAGAGAAACGGAACTCAAATAGGAGGAAAGAGCGATGCAGCTTTTGGAAGAACGGATTCGCAGGGATGGTGTCATTAAGCCCTGTAATGTACTTAAGGTAGATGGTTTCCTGAATCATCAGATGGATGTGGAGTTATTTAATGAGATGGGAAAGGAATTAAGGCGTCTTTTTCCAAGTGAAAAGATCAATAAGATATTGACGATCGAGGCGTCGGGAATCGGCATTGCCTGTATAGCAGCTCAGTATTTTCAGGTTCCGGTAGTGTTTGCCAAGAAATCCCAGAGCATTAATCTTGATGGGGAGCAATATACTACTAGGATCGAATCCTTTACCCACAAGAGAGTTTACGATGTGATCGTATCCAAAAAGTATCTGGGAAAGGATGACCATGTGCTGATCATCGATGATTTCCTTGCCAACGGCTGCGCAGTGGCCGGGCTGATTGAACTGGTGCAGAGTGCAGGCGCACAGATAGAAGGAGTAGGAATTGCTGTCGAAAAGGGATTCCAGAAGGGCGGGCAGCTCCTACGAAGCAAGGGGCTTCGAGTGGAGTCATTGGCAATTGTAGAGAGCATGAATGCCGAAACGGGAGAGATCGTTTTTCGAAACCAGAAATAGATTAGTAGTAATAGGCCGGATATAAAGATTTGATGAAAGGCGGTCATACCCATAACTCACATGGGTATGACCGCCTTTTGTTACAATAAGCTGGCTCGCGGAGCGTGACAGCGTTTGTTGCCATAAGGATGCCAGGCGAAGCCTAACATCCGTTGGCTATTCAGCAGGTACTGCATCTCCGTTGCTGTCATCCGGCGGCGCTGCTTCCGCGGGAGCCTGGGCAGGAGCCGCGCTGCCTTCTATGGCCTGTTGCTGGGCCGCCGCAGCGGCTGCTGCCATTTCATTGCGCTGCTGCTCAATGATACCCTCAATACCTGGCTGAGCCATAAATTCTGCTGTATGAGGGCATGGGCCGCTTTGATCTTGAGGAACCACTACTGTGGAAACACTTCCATCCTCATTGGTTATCTGCTGGGTGATAGAAGAGCCCTGTTGTAGAGAAGGAGGTTCTGCGGGCAGCAGTTCCCGGACGCTCTCAACAGCGAAAGGGCATTGTTCACTTGCCGGCAGGCCGGTGTACTGGCAGATCATACCTCGGTAGTGAACATCACAGCTTTCCGTGGGAACGGTTCCTTCCGCAAAATATTCTGATTTCAGCGTGCCGTCGCAGATGCCCGCAATCGGCAGCTTGCCGGATTTGGCACATACAGTTGCCTGTACCAGTCCGCTAGAAGGCATGGGGAAAGATTCGCTGGGAAGTCCCTCGTGGATCCTTGACATAACCGCGCGCCAGAGTTTCTTGGCCAGATTCCTTTCTTCACCCTTTCGGAGCTTGGTGTTATTGTCATATCCGGTCCATGTGGTAGCGGTGTAATAAGGAGTATATCCGGTAAACCATACGTCATTGTAGTCTGAGGTGGTACCAGTCTTGCCGGCAATCGCCATACCGCCAAAGTTAACAGCGGTGCCGGTTCCCTGAGTGACCACATCCATCATGGCGTCGGTCAGGAGCCATGCAGTGGTTTCCTTAATTACCTGTCTGGAGTCGGGCTCTGTGTTATCCAAAATTACATTGCCGTCATGATCGATTACTTTGGTATAAAGTTTGGGCTTGATATAGGTTCCGCCATTGGCTATGGCAGCATAGGCAGCATTTAATTCCTCGTTGGTGACGCCTACAGTCAAACCACCCAAAGCAAGGGATTGTTGGATATCGGAGAAAATCTGAGTTTCTCCGTTTACGGTGATCTCCTTGCGGTCCACCACAGTGGTGAAGCCAAAATTCTTAACATAGTCAAAGCCAAGCTGAGGGGTGATCATAGTCAGGGTTTTGACTGCAAGGATATTCATGGAATCAATAATGCCCTGCCGCAGGGAATTTAGACCTCTGTAGCCTGAATACCAGTTGTTGACGGGCCTTCCATTAGCATAATTAAAGGGGGCGTCATTGATCATGGTAGCAAGGGTAAGTCCTGCACTGTCGAGGGCAGGAGCATAAGCGGACACCACCTTAAAGGTAGAACCGGGCTGACGCTTGGTATCTGTAGCCCTGTTTAGAGTCTTGCTGGCTTCTTTGGTTCCACGACCACCTACCATGGCAAGTACATAACCTGTGTGTTGATCCTCTATGGTAAGAGATACTTGAGGTTGCGGTGTCAGGGAGATATTTTCGTCAAGAACTTCGTCCCCAGAGCTCAAATGCGCCAGCTTGTATTCTTCAATCTGGGCGTAAGCCTCTTCATGAGTATTGAAGATCAGATTAAAGGAGGGGTTCTGCTCTTTAAAATAAGTCTGAAACATTTCTGTGCTGTGATTTTCAAGATCACCATTCGCTTTTTTGATGGTCAGGGCATAGTTTAAATACCAGCGGGTATCTGCTGGATAGTTCTCTTCGTTGGAAAAAACTTCATCGCAGATTGCCTGGATATTTGGATCCTGGGTAGAGTATATTTTCAGGCCCCCACTGTAAAGGAGAGTAAATGCCTGAGTCTCATTGTAGCCCGCCGCAAGCAGGTCATTCATAACATCATCGGTCAATGCGTCTACAAAGTATGTATTCACCGATGATTCTTCTATAGTTTCGTTGACAGTCTGAATGCGGGAGTATACATCATCTGCCATAGCCTCGTCATATTCCGCCTGATCAATGTAGCCCTGCTCTAGCATATTATCCAATACTTTTTTTCGCCTGCCAGCATTATTGTCAGGATGGGAAATAGGGTTAAATCTGGAAGGATTCTGGGTAATGCCGGCAATCACTGCACACTCGGAGAGATTCAGAGAGTTGACTGATTTGTTAAAATAGCGCAGGGAAGCAGCCTGAACACCCAGTGTATTCTGACCAAGGTTAATAGAATTCATGTAATTGAGCAAAACCTCGTCTTTGGACATAGATTTGGACAGCTCTATAGCCAGATACTGCTCCTGGATCTTGCGCTTCATACTGTCGGCAAACCCGGTTTCACTAGTCCAGTCTGTAAATACATTGTTCTTTAAAAGCTGCTGGGTGATAGTGCTGGCCCCTTCCGTAAAATGGAATTTTTGGGAAATGCCCACATATGCCGCACGGATAATACCTTTGATATCTATCCCATTGTGCTCATAAAATCGTTCGTCCTCGATCGCGACAAAAGCGTGCGCCAAATTTTCAGGAATCATATCCTGTGTAACAGGGATACGATTGGAATTCTGGGAGATCAACTTGGCCGTCTGATTCCCTTCAAGATCATAAACAAAAGTAGAAAAGCCGGTGGGAGTTACCTTGATATTTTCGATGCTTGGCGAAGTATCAATTACACCTTTAAATACACCAAATCCCATGCTGATGCCAATGATTCCCAGCGAGATAATGCCCAACAGAGAAAGGTTCAGCACCGAAACAAGGAACTTCTTCCCGATTTTGGTTGAAGTGGCATGCAGAGATTTTTGCTTGGCCCTGATGCCTCTTTTACTGTAATTCATATATATGCCTCCATTTATATCCGTTGTTTAAAACCATATAATAACATGAGTATACCAAAAGATGGAACTGAAATAAAGATTTTTAACACTTTATTAAGAATTGTTGCCTTGATTATTTTGAAATTATTTACAGCTTTGTACACTTTTATTCCGGAATGTGGTAAACTGAATTCTGAAAAAGGGAAGATAAGGGGGCAGACCATGGCAGAAAAGAAAGAGATTTTTTTACCCTATAAGATAATAGAAGTACCAGGTTATGGGGAATATGAGGAAAAGAAATCCCGTTTTATTGCGGAAATTGTGCCTGCCACTTCAGAAGAAGAAGCAATTGCCTTCATTGATTCGGTCAAAAAGAAATATTATGATGCCAGACATCATTGCCCGGCGTTTATTATAGGAAGAAACAGGGAAGTTACCAGATGCAGTGACGACGGAGAGCCCAGTGGTACGGCAGGAAAACCGATTCTTGAAGTGATGCTTGGAGCGGAGGTCACCAATGCGGTCATGGTGGTTACCCGTTATTTTGGGGGAACTCTTCTGGGAACGGGAGGGCTGGTACGCGCCTACACCCAGGCCGCAAAGGCAGCTCTTGCAAAGGCTGGAATTAAAACCATGCGTTATGGAACAAGGATGACGGTTGGGATAGACTATCCTGATGTGGGAAAGCTGCAGCACTTGCTGGGAACAAGGGGGATTGTTCCCTCCGATTCCAGGTATACGGACAAGGTGGAATTTGACATCTGTATTCCCGCTGAGCAGGAGCATGAAATGGAAAAAGCCCTGACGGAAATCACTGCGGCGAGAGCGAGAATAGAGGTTACCGAAAGAGGATATTATAAGGAATAATTCGTTTGACAAAATAAAAATGTTGGACTAAAGTAAAAATGGATTAGTAAAAGAGCAACGAAATTTATGATGGCAGTTTTCCTGAAAGGGGGTGGTTTTTATGAAAAAGAATAACAGCAATGCTGGCAGCAATACTGATATTCCTCCTCATAGTTGGAGCGTAAAAATCACACACCAGGGAGGAAGCCATGGAAAAAATAAAAGATTTGGATATTGTAAGGGAACTGCTTGAAACAAAGCAGTATACCAGATTGCGCCAGAAAATGGCGGAAATGAATGCTGCGGATATTGCGGCAATCATGGAAGAATTTGACGAGGAGGACATGCTGAAGATTTTTCGGATTCTTCCCAAGAGTCTGGCAGCGGATGTGTTCTCTTACATGGAAGTGGACAGCCAGCAGTTCATCATCACCAGTTTGTCTGAAAAGGATGCGGCGGGCATCATCAATCATCTGATGGCTGATGATGCCACGGATTTATTGGAAGAAATGCCTGCCAATGTGGTCAAGAAACTGCTTGCCAATGCAAACCCCGATACCAGAAAGGATATCAATGACCTGCTCCGATATCCCGAGGATTCTGCCGGAAGCATTATGACGGTGGAGTATGTGGATTTGAAGGAAAATATGACGGTGGAGGATGCCATTGCCCGTATCCGGAAGGTGGGAATGGACAGCGAAACCATCAATATCTGCTATGTGCTGGATGCCAAGCGAAAGCTGGTAGGTACCGTAGCCCTGCGTTATCTACTGATCAGTCCGGGTGATGCGGTGATCAGTGATATCATGAATGAGCATGTGATCTACATCAACACGCTGATGGATCAGGAGGAGGTTGCCAGGCAGTTCCAGAAATATGACTTCACAGCCATGCCTGTGGTGGACAATGAAGAGCGGCTGGTGGGTATCATAACAGTTGATGACATCGTGGATATCCTCCAGGAAGAGGCCACGGAGGATATGGAAAAGATGGCAGCTATTGTGCCGTCCGACAAGCCATATATGAAAACAAGCGTTATTGAAACCTGGAAGAAGCGTATGCCCTGGCTTTTGCTTCTGATGATTTCGGCAACGTTTACCGGAAGCATATTGACCACCTTTGAGGATGCCCTGATGGCATACGGGGTATTGATCGCCTACATCCCCATGCTGATGGATACCGGGGGAAATGCGGGAGGACAGGCGAGTGTGACGATTATCCGCGGATTGTCCTTAAATGAAATAGAATTCGGGGATGCCCTCAAAGTGGTATGGAAGGAGATGCGGGTGGCCATATTGTGCGGGGGTACTTTGGCTGCGGCCAATTTTGTGAAGCTTCTGCTTCTTGACCGTGTGGGAATCATGGTGGCATTGGTGGTTTGTCTCACGTTAATAGCGTCTGTTATGATTGCAAAAGTGGTGGGATGTATGCTGCCAATGCTGGCACGGAAAATCGGGTTTGACCCGGCAGTTATGGCGAGTCCTTTTATCACTACGATTGTGGATGTGTTATCGCTGCTGGTGTATTTTCAGATTGCGATGAGGGTGTTGCATATTTAGGTTCCATCAGGCAGGACGCCGTGGCAGGTAAATTTTCCTTCGTCGCCGCGCTTTCGCTCTACAAAAACGTAACGGTGCTAAACTCGAAAAAACCTCGTTAAGCACCGACGTTTTTGAAAGGGCTCCTCAGGGAAATTTCCCTGCCACGGCTGTTGGTTGGCTGGCCTAAAAATGCAACCCGATAGTGTTAGAATGTCGTATGTTATTTAGTTGGTCTGGGTCTGAGTCTGGGACGCGGTGCGCATGGCGGCGCGTTTGCGTTGGGTGGGATCCAGAATTTTTTTGCGGATTCGGAGGGATTTGGGAGTTACCTCCAAAAGCTCGTCGGTGTCGATGAATTCTAGTGCCTGCTCGAGGCTCAGGATTTTGGGGGGAGTCAGGCGCAGGGCTTCGTCGGCGCTGGAGGAGCGGGTGTTGGTGAGCTGTTTCTTTTTGCAGACGTTCAGCTCAATATCCTCGCCCTTGCCGTTTTGACCTACCACCATGCCGGAGTAGACTTTTTCACCGGGACCGATGAAGAGAACGCCGCGCTCCTGGGCGTTGTAAAGGCCGTAGGTGATGGCTTCTCCGGCTTCAAAGGCAATCAGGGAACCCTGTTTGCGGTACTGGATGTCCCCCTTGTAGGGCCCGTATCCGTCAAAGATGCTGTTCATGATACCGTTTCCCTTGGTGTCGGTGAGGAATTCTCCGCGGTAGCCGATCAGTCCCCGGGAGGGGATGGAGAATTCAAGGCGTGTGTAGCCGCCGGAGGCCGCCCCCATATTCTGAAGTTCGCCCTTGCGCTGGCTGAGCTTTTCGATGACGGAACCGGAGAATTCTTCGGGTACATCGATGTAGCAAAGCTCCATAGGCTCTAAGCGTTTTCCTTTTTCATCTGTTTTGTAGAGCACTTCTGCCTTGCTCACGGCAAATTCATAGCCTTCCCGGCGCATGCTCTCAATCAGCACGGAAAGATGCAGCTCGCCCCGTCCGGAAACCTTGAAGGCTTCTGTGGTATCGGTTTCCTCCACCCGGAGGGAGACGTCAGTGTTCAGCTCCCTGAAAAGTCGGTCGCGCAGGTGGCGGCTGGTGACATATTTGCCTTCCTGTCCGGCCAGGGGGGAGTCGTTTACCATGAAATGCATGGCGATCGTGGGTTCCGATATTTTCTGGAAGGGGATAGGTGTGGGATTTTCGGGGGAGCAGAGGGTATCGCCGATATGGATATCGGAGATGCCGGAGATGGCCACAATGGAGCCGATGCCTGCCTCCGCCACATCTACCTTGTTTAATCCGTCAAATTCATAGAGCTTGCTGATTTTTACTTTCCGGGACTTGTCAGGGTCATGATGGTTGACAATGACTACCTCCTGGTTGACCTTCACGGAGCCGTTGTCCACCTTGCCCACGCCGATACGTCCCACATATTCGTTGTAGTCGATGGTGCTGATTAACACCTGGGTACCTGCCTGCGGGTCGCCTTCCGGGGCCGGGATATAATCGAGAATGGTTTCAAACAGGGGAACCATGCTGGTTCCGGGTTCTTTTAAATCTAATGTGGCAGTGCCTGTTTTGGCAGAGGCAAACACGAAGGGACAGTCAAGCTGCGCTTCGTCTGCGTCCAGCTCCAGGAAAAGTTCCAGAACCTCATCCACTACTTCTTCAGGGCGGGCCTCCGGACGGTCTATTTTATTGACACACACAATGACAGGGAGCCCCAATTCTAAGGCCTTGCGGAGAACAAATTTGGTCTGGGGCATGGCTCCCTCAAAAGCGTCTACCACCAGGATCACGCCGTTTACCATTTTCAGGACACGTTCCACCTCGCCGCCGAAATCGGCATGGCCGGGGGTGTCGATGATATTGATTTTGGTTCCTTTATAGGTAACGGCCGTATTCTTGGAGAGAATGGTGATTCCGCGTTCCCGTTCAATGTCGCCGGAGTCCATGACACGCTCCGCAACCTCCTGATTTTCACGAAATACGCCGCTTTGCTTTAAAAGCTCATCGACCAGGGTGGTTTTGCCGTGATCTACATGGGCTATGATTGCAATATTTCTTACGTCTTCTCGTTTTTGCTTCATATTATAATATAATCCTTTCCATTCATCCGGCTGATAAGGCCTGATATCCGTTGTTACAATAAGCTGGTGCGCGAAGTGTGCCAGCGTTTGTTTTTAAACTGTATAAGTATATCACCAGCTTTTGGAGCTTGTAAATATAAAAAAATCCTAAAATATTTGTTTTCCTTGTCTTTTCTATGTGAAGCGTATATAATATGGGGCAATTGGCTGTAAAAGAAAGGGAAGGGTTATAACTATGAAAACGTTGGACAAGTCAGCAGCTAAAGAGGTGGCTGGAGATAAGCATGGCGTGAATCAGATTACGGAGGGCGTGATCTGGAAGCAGCTTCTGCTTTTCTTTTTCCCGATTTTGTTCGGGACTTTTTTTCAGCAGCTTTATAATACCACAGATGCTGTCATCGTAGGTAATTTTGTGGGAAAGGAAGCGCTGGCTTCAGTGGGAGGTCCGGCTGCCACGCTGATCAATCTGCTGGTGGGATTTTTTGTGGGGCTTTCCTCGGGGGCTTCCGTCATTATTTCCCAGTTTTATGGGGCGGATCATAAGGAGGACGTAAAAAAAGCGGTTCATACGGCGTTTGCCCTCTCGATTGCCGGAGGCGCTGTCATTATGGGACTTGGCCTGCTTTTTTCGGGAGCGGCGCTGCGGGCGATGAATACGCCGGAGGATATCATGAAGCTGTCTGTCCAGTATATGCGGATTTATTTCCTGGGTGTGATTCCGTCTCTGATATATAACATGGGATCGAGCATTCTGCGGGCAGTGGGGGACTCCAAGCGGCCGCTTTACTTCCTTATTTTATCCTGTATCGCAAATATCCTGCTGGATATCTTTTTTGTGGTGGTACTTAAGCTTGGGGTGGCCGGAGTGGCCATTGCCACAGTGCTTTCCCAGGTGATCAGTGCGCTGATGACAATGGCGGCGCTGATGAGGTCAGAAGATTCCTACAGGCTTTTCCTTAAGGAGATCCGTTTCCATGGAAATATCCTGCACAATATCATACGGATTGGGCTTCCTGCGGGATTGCAGTCCTCTATGTACTCCATTTCCAATCTGATCGTCCAGTCCAGCGTCAATTCCTTTGGAACGGACACGGTTGCGGCGTGGACTGCTTACGGAAAGGTAGACGGTATCTTCTGGATGATCATGGGCGCCTATGGGATTTCCATCACTACCTTTGCGGGACAGAATTTTGGAGCGGGAAAATACGACCGGATCCGCAAGAGCGTGCGGGTCTGCCTGGGGATGGCGGCGTTTACCAGTATTCTTTTGAGCATTGTGGTTTTGTGCGGGGGAAGGCTGTTTTTCAGACTGTTTACAAACGATGCCAACGTGGTTGCCATAGGGCTTGGCATGATGCGGGTGATTTCTCCCACCTACGTCACTTATATTTGTATTGAAGTGCTGGGCGGCACTACGAGAGGATGTGGCGATGCCGTTCTGCCAACGGTTATGACGGGAGTGGGCGTTTGTATTCTGCGTGTGGCGTGGGTGTTACTTGCAGTTCCTTTTCGGCCGGAAATGTCTACGGTGGCATTCAGTTATCCTCTGACATGGACGGTAACATCTGTTATGTTTATTGTTTATTACCTGAGAGGCAACTGGCTTAAGAGAAGCCGCAGACTGGTGTAGCTGGCAGCAGTGCCAAAAGCGGCTCTGGTTTTTCTGTTTTGCGCGATGGATAACAGTTCTCATTTTGGAAGATTTTCATATATATAGTAATACATGGCAGGAAAAAATTCTTAAAGCGTAAGAAGGGAGAAACAACTATGACAGATAAGGTAATTGAAAATAACCAGGTGGTAATCATGGGAGAGATCGTCAGCGATTTCGTATTCAGCCATGAAATTTTCGGGGAAGGCTTTTACATGGTGGATGTAAATGTGCCAAGACTAAGCGAGTCCAGCGATATTATCCCACTGATGGTTTCGGAAAGGCTGCTGAATGTGGAGGACGATTATAAAGGCCTGAATATTATGGTTCAGGGGCAGTTCCGTTCCTATAACCGTCACGAAGAGCGCAAAAACCGGCTGGTGCTTTCCGTATTTGCAAGGGAAATCGAATTTGTGGACGAGACGCCGGAGAGCTCAAAAACCAATCAGATTTATCTGGACGGCTATATCTGTAAGGAACCGATTTACCGCAAGACCCCTCTGGGAAGGGAAATTGCGGATCTTTTGCTGGCGGTAAACAGGCCTTATGGAAAAAGCGATTACATACCCTGCATCTGCTGGGGCAGGAATGCAAGATTTGCAAGTAATTTTACGGTGGGAGCCAGATGTGAAATCTGGGGAAGAATCCAAAGCCGGGAATATATGAAAAGAATTTCGGAAGAGGATGCGGAAAAGCGGATCGCCTATGAGGTTTCCGTAAGCAAGCTGGAATTGATGGAAGAGTAGGGCGTCCGGCTCCCCTGGCAGGGAGCCGGAGCTTTTGGCAATAACGGCCCTCTAGCCTGCATCAAGTACTTCCTTTAATCCTTTCGCTACCATCCGGTCATTCTCAAATACGATCTGAAAGAGGCGTCTGAGCTTATCCTGTACCTTCTTTTGCCTGATCAGAGCAAAGGACGCCTCCACAGGCAGATAGCCAGTTTGTGGCCCTGCCTGCAGCGTATGCCAGATTTTCCACCCGGTTCCATGGGTTTCGCCGTTATCATTCTTAATATAGCGGGAGAAAAAAAGCTCCTTAAGTCTATTTTTCAGCGCCTGGTCATCGGTCAGGGCGCAGAGCAGATTGTCACAGGAGCAGAATACCTCTCCCGCATAAGCGCGTCCCTCGATGAGAACGCGGTTTATTTTCATTATTTTGCAGGAAATCTCCTGCGCATTTTCCTCTGTCACATTGGAAAGTTCCTCACAGATCTTTTTCTCAAGAGCATCGTGGGACGGATCCGTCAATACTCTGTAAATCCTCTCCAGCACATCCCTGTAGGTTTGTCTCCGCGTGGCCTTTCCCGTGATCAGAATCCAGTCATTGTATTCCGTGTCGGTTTCCGTAAAGGTCTGCCCACCGTGGTGCATGACACAGATGCCCTCCCGGGTGTAACCGTACACCACATTCCAGCAGCAGGACCATGCCCCGTCTTCTGTCAGCTCCTCAGTGTCGGCGCAGAGGGCGGGATAACCGTTGTCAATGGCCAGCCGGAGGGCTTCTTGCATATCCGATGCACTTTTGTGGGAATAACGTTTGTAAGACAGTCCGGCGAAATCCATCAGGTTCGACAGAAAGGATTCCTCCCAGCGCCAGCCGGTTTCAATACCCGGTATCGTGTGAAAATCTGCACTGTCATCCTCGGGATAATCGAAGCCGAAGGCCATGCCGCATGCGGTAAGAAATGTGTAGTAGAGCATTTCCTGATGCCTTACCATGGTATCGCAATTGTTTTTGCAGTGGATGCAATAGCTTCCTTTCGGCCCGCACCAGTAAGGCGTATCGGCGCTGAAACCAAGACAGGGCATGGTAGCGGATGCAAGGGCGGCGATGAAGCCGTTTGATTCCGCACCGGTTGGAAAAGGGATGATACTGAGTTCGTTCATGGTGAGCTCCTTTCTCTATATGTTTTTAATATAATATCGCGCATTCTCATTTCCGATGGTAATGACCATATTCTTTTTAAACCTTCATGCACTGCTGGCGCGGCGCACCACCACATCAAACGCTGCCACGCTTTGCGAGTCAGCTTATTAAACAACGGATAGCACGCTTCGCGAACCATCCTTATGTTAATGAAAGCTGATTGCTCCGCACTTCGTGCTCCCGCAATCGCCGCCGGTATTCGTATTTCAAATAGATGAAATCCTATGCTATCGCCCTGCATACTCATACCGTCTTGCCCGTCCGATGCCCAGGACTTTCATAGTAATATGATAGTATAATCAGAAAGATAGAGTCAAGGAGGTTCCGTTTTGAGAGAAGATAAAATAATAAGTGCATTAATCGGGCAAGTTGGTGCGTGAACCTCACGCCGCAGGGGAGTGCGATGGTAACTGCTCTGGAAGGAATGGGGCATTTTACCGTGGGGGCGAAGTTTTTTCCGATTGATTTTCAAAACGAGAATCAGTCGGTTTTTTATTGCCCAAAATCCAGTACATAGCCATTTGGCTTTATCCATCACCGTCAATGTGCAGGGACCTAAACTGTTAAGAAACTGTTTAGGTTTTACCATGTGGCAGTTTAGAAATTAGGGCTAGGATAGGAATATACCAAAAAGAGTAGTGCAATTTTCAAAGCAGAATGAACGAGTGGGAAAGATTTACTGAGACAGACAGAGAGCACGAAAAGGGAGAAAAGGACTTTGATGATGAGAAGAGAACCGATTTTTCAGATAGGGAACATGACGAGGATTTTAAAGAAAGAAAAGTAAAAGATTGGGAAGATATTTCAAAAAGGCTAAAAAATGAATCGTAAACGGGTAATAGGATGTTTATGCATTTTATCAATGCTTCTGCTTTATGCTGTGGGAAAGCGGTATGTTTTTCCAACTGTAGAACGAAATATAGATGAAACTGTAATTTTACCAAAGAGTACAAGAGTTGAACCTGTCATAGAAATATACCAACAGGAGATAGGGGAAGGGCAGGAGAAGATCACATATTTTGTTGCTGATATACAACTAGGGGATGCAACAGATTTAAGGGCAGCTTTTGCACAGAATCAATATGGGTTAAATATTAAGGACACTGTGTCGGGCATGGCACAGGAGCACGATGCGTTATTTGCAGTCAATGGTGATTATTACGGTTACAGGACAGACGGGATTGTGCTGAGAAATGGCATTTTATACAGAGATGAGCCCACAGGTAGAGAATGTCTGGTCATGTATAAGGATGGAACTGCCTGCGCCATGCGGGAGGGGACTGTATCAGGAGAGAAATTGGTAGAGGAAGGGGCATGGAATGTGTTTTCCTTTGGGCCGGTATTGGTGGAGGATGGGAAAATCCGTGAGGGGTTAGATGAGCCATATAAGGTAGATATGCTCAATGAAAGCATTAGTGGAAAACACCCCCGTACAGGAATCGGCATATTGGGCAAAAACCATGTGCTGATTGTGACAGTGGATGGAAGAGCGGAAGGATATAGCTGCGGAATGACATTTCAGGAGCTTGCACAGCTTTTTATCGATTACGGCTGTGAACTTGCTTATAATCTGGACGGAGGGAGTTCCGTAACCCTGTATCAGGAAGGGAAGATTTTAAACCGGCCAAGTGGAGGAGAGGAGAGAAGGATCAGCGATATGATTTATATTAGGTAAAGATTAACAAGAGAATGGCAGAATGAGAAATACAGCAGACTACCCTTATGGGTGTACAGCCGAAAAAGAAGAGATTTAGTTATGTCAGTAGTAATTATTCCGGCATATAAGCCGGATGAAACATTAGTAACGATCACGGACCAGCTTTGGTCATAGGGCTGTCAGATGGTTGTAGTCGCCTGCAAAAAAAGAAGAGAAAAGATTTATAGTATTAAACCAAGAGTTTACACGGTATTACTTTTATCAATTCTCTATCATGGAATGAATGTATATTATTGAAGTTAAGAAAGAAAATTTTTTAGTTCTTACTTGTCAGAAAAATTCCCATTTGGTGGGGAGAGGGGCCGAGAATCGTCAGCACCTTTGTGGAAAGCTATGATTTTTCCGGCAAGACAATGGTTTCGCTTGCGGCACTTAAGCAGACATAAGAAGCAGAGGAAAATATGCAGAGCAGTTCTAAGAGGAAAGCAGAATAGGCAATGGCATTTCTGGAAGAGAATGAACTGACCGGAGATATGAAGGAAAAGCTGATTGAAAAAGTGGCTGTTTACCTGGGAACAGGATTGAGATTGCGTGGAGGTATAAAGAGCATTTGGGGGACTAAATATGATATGAAGATTTCTGGGCTATATTGAAGTGTATTCGGTATGAACTGGATAGAGCTCTTATATAAATGTTATGCCTGCTCCTTTGGACTGGAGTAATACTTTATTTTTTGAGATATGGATATTGGTAGGAATAGCGGCAGGTATACAGTGGTCAAGTTTAATAATGGGAATTGACCATACGCAATGAGTATGATATTATAAAATGCAAGGTAAAAGAAATGGGAGAAGGTTATGGAATCAAGAAATGTTTTGGTTGATTTGCGTAAAAGTACAGGAATGAATCGCAGGGAGTTTGCGGAATATTTTGAAATACCATACCGGACAGTACAGGAGTGGGAGCTGGGTAATAGAAGAATGCCAGAGTATCTTTTACGCCTGATGAAGTACAAGATATGTATTGAAGAGGAAAAAGGAACTTTGGAGATTCGGAAATGAAAGGGAGAAGTTGTGGCAAAGAAAAAGTATTATGCTGTAAAAATTGGAATGAAGCCGGGGATATATGAAACCTGGACTGAATGTGAGTTACAGATAAAAGGAGTGTCAGGTGCAAAGTATAAATCGTTTGGTACATTGGCAGAGGCAGAAAAGTACATTGTAGGAGAAGATGAGATAATAGAAAAAGATGAAACAGTGGATTCCATTAATCTGCAGGTAGATCAAAAGCTTGCGGCATTAAAGAGCGATGAGGTGATCGCATTTGTGGATGGGAGTTATAATCCGGCAGAAGAAAAAGCAGGATTTGGTGTTATATTGATAGACGATAAAGGAATACAGACACCGCTATATAAAGCGTTTACCAAAACATTAAGTCCAGAATTTATTGAATTTCGAAATGTGGCAGCGGAATTAGAGGGCGTCAAAGAAGCAGTTAAATGGGCAATTGCATATAATAAAAAGAAAATCATCATATATTATGATTATGAAGGGATTGGAAAGTGGGCAGATGGTGCCTGGAAGGCAAAAAAAGATCTGACCCGGCAATATGTTGCTTTTATAAAAGAGAAGCTGGCCTATATCTCGATTGAATTTATTAAGGTTCCGGCACATTCTGGGATAGAATACAACGAAGCGGCAGATACTTTGGCAAAAAATTCATTGCTGGAAAAGGGATATAAAACCTATGACGATGGATCAATTTATTTTGTAGGATTTTCTACGGATGATTGGAAAACAGTTATTGACCTTATAAATGGTGAAAATGAAGAATTGACAGGTGGAACAAATGAGACAATAAGCGTTAGTTGTACTACAGTAAACGGAAACAGACAACGTTTGGTTATATCGAACACCAGAAACCGGGTTGTTATAAACTGTTATTCCAATAGCCGTTCTTATGTACAGGGGAAACAGTCAGTGCTGTTTCAGAAGATTATTTCTCTGGCGATAGAGCTGATGAAAAATGGTCAGAAGGTGATTGAAACCCTAAACCATATACATGTGTTGACAATATCGCAAAACGAAGTTGAAATTAAATTTGAAGAGCTGCTTCCAAATTATAACGAAAAGAGAAGCGAAAAACATTATAACAATCTTTTATCAGCAGTATATAATACAATGTTGACTGGATATATGCCGGATTATACTTCTTTGATCACGCCGATTTTCAGAGCATATGAATATTATCTCCACAAAATACTAAGCGATAAAATGGAACTGAATACTTGTGATAAAAATGGGAAAAATAATTTTGGATATTTTAGAAAGAATGACAGCGGCAGATATGAATGCTCATCAGATAATATAAAAAGATTGACGACTTTACAGGCAGACTTTTTAAATGACCTATATAATGAGTATCATGGAGTCAGGCATCAATATTCGCACTGGTCAGCAGATGATTATGACACAGCAGTTATAACAAGTATTGATGATGCCATAGAGTATTTATTGAAAGGGTTGACGCTGGTAAACAAATATTATACACTGTATTAGCTTTCCAAATAAGAAGAAGGAGGGGGAGAGGTATGGAGAAATATTCGTTTCACGCTATATCTGATCCAGAATACATAGGTATTATTACCATTCTGGACTATGAAATCAGGTTAAGTGCATATTTGTCGGAAATGAAGTTCTCCCCTTCTTTAGGTGGGGAAAAGATCATTGTGGATTTAGCATTGAAATCTGGCATGGACAAATATCGTTTTGTTGAATTTAATGTGGATAATAATGGAAGGATTGTATTAAATTCAAATTGTTTCGTACAAGTTTCAAAGAAAATTGAAGAAAAAGCTAATTTCTGTTTGAAGCAGAAAGGAGATATTGTCTTAAACTCATTTTTAACAGACAGGCAGAAGCAAGCAATTTTATGTTAGAAGGTTTGTTTGACGAATAAGGTAATGCTATCAGCAGCGGTTTTGTGTAGTGATCAAAACCGCTGCTTTATGTTGAAACATGTTAAATTTACCTGATAGTTTCCCACATGATACAATATGCTTTACAGGCATGATAAAGGATAGAATTGATTTTCCATTGATTAGCCTATTACATTTTTCTGTTCCGCCAATTTTATTCCCGTCTTCCGGTGAGCCTGGAGGAGGAGGCGCTTCTGGACGGGTGCAGCTATTTTGGGATCTGGCGGAAAATATTTGTTCCGCTCTCGCTGTCGATCTGCGCTTCCGTGGCAGTAATGGAATTTATGGGAACCTGGAACAGCTTTACGGACCCTCTGATTTATATCGACAGTGATAAGTGGAAAACTCTGACGTTGGGCCTTGCGGGCTTTCAGGGAACCTACTCAACGGAAACCAATTTGCTGATGGCGGCATTCATTATCGTGATCCTTCCCTGTATTGTTCTTTTCTTCTGCGCACAGAAGGTATTTGTGGAAGGAGTAACGTTTTCTGGATCTAAGGAATAAAAAAGCCTGCAGAATGAAGGAACAGAAAGGGGGGAAAAGATGGAGACAGGAACAATTACTTTTAAATCATCTATACAGAAACTGAATCAGGGCTTTGAATGGGCAAAGGCTCAGGCGCTTTCCTATGTGCGAGAGGATGAAAACGGTGCGGGAAAATGGTATGAGGCAGCGCTTCCCGGAAGTTTTGAAGTGATCGTTGCCTACTATGAACAGTATCTGTGGACGGGAGATACAGATTATCTGAAAAACCCGGTGTTTACCAAATATTACTCTCAAACCTGCGAGGAACAGATTTTGTGAAAGCCGAACTGTTGCGAAAAGTTTGATAATACTTTCTTTTGGCATTTACATTAGAACATATCCTGAGCTATAATGATTGCCATATTCATGGAAGTTCAGTGGACAATTGTTTGGGCAGTTTGGAAAATTTAACAGGACACATGGAGGGATAATAAATGGACATTAAGAAAATTATTCTGGTATACAAGACTCACTTTGATATTGGTTTTACGGATTTATCAGAAAATGTGATTGCACAGTATTCAGGGGACATGCTTCGGGATGTGATTGCTACCTGCAAGGGAACGCAGAACTTAGGCAGGCTTAAATATGTATGGACAATGCCGGCATGGCCGCTGTGGCACATTGTAAATCACTGTGCGCCTGATTTGAAAAAGGAGCTGGATGAGCTGATCCAGAACGGCCAGGTGGTGTGGCATGCCCTGCCCTTTACCTCACATACGGATTGCTGCAGCCAGATGGAGTACATAGAGGGGCTCAGTTATGCCAGAAAACTCTCTGACATGTACCAAAAGCCATATCCGATAGCGGCCAAAATGACAGATGTTCCGGGACACAGCATCATGCTTCCGGATCTGTTAGATCAGGCCGGAATTAAATTTTTGCATTTGGGGTGTAATGAATTTGCAACGCCACCAGAGGTGCCGGAATTGTTTTTCTGGGAATCACCCGGAGAGAGAAGAGTGCTTACCATGTACAGCAAGGGAGGATATGGAACCGGGCTTAAACCCCCTGAGGATTGGAAGTTCCCGGTGTGGATGGCACTGATGCATACCCATGACAACAGCGGCCCCCAGTCCGCCGGGATGATAGAGAAGCTCAGCAGGCAGCTGCAGGAGCTCTATCCGGGAGTGGAAGTGGTTTCGGGGACTATGGACGATTTTTATCATGAACTGGAGCAATGCGGCCTGGAAAATGTGCCTGTGGTGAGAAAAGACCTGGCAGATACCTGGATTCATGGCGTGGGCTCTTATCCGAAAGAAATTGCTCTGCTGCGTGAAAACCGCCGGAAGATGGAGAAACTCCAGGCGGCTTATGGGAAAAAGCTGCTGGAGGGATGGGAAGGAAGCGGTGAGGTTGAGGAACTGTTGGATGCCTATTATGAGGAAGTCTGCCTGTTTGAAGAGCATACCTGGGGAGCTGACGTAAAAACCTGGCTTGGGGCGGACAGGGTTTATGAAAAGGACGAGTTTTTACAGAAGAAAAAGACAAAAGCCTGTGAGTTCATGGAAAGGTCATGGGCGGAGCAGCGGGAGAGAGTGTACAGGGCTGACAAATGCCGCGCCAGGCTGGAACAGCTTTTGGAGGAAAAGGTGGGGCAGTGCATGGAGAAGAACGCTGAAAGTATTGCAAATGTTCCTGTATTGACACAGCCGGGTACACTTAAGGTCACGGAATCAGGAGGTTATCTGCAGGTGGAGAGCCGGCGATATGAGCTTTTGTTTTCCAAAGATGCAGGTCAGATACTTAAGTTAAATGACAGGGTTTTGGGGCAGACCATAATGGAAGCAAGAGGAAAAGAGAGCGTTTTTTCCTACCGGTATGATAAATATGGATATGACGATATCAATGAATATCTGAGAAACTATGGGTATCATTTTACCGCATGGGGAATCCAGGATTATGGGCGGGAAGGATATCCTTTCTGTGAGCATGAGACATTTTTCCCGGCTTTTGAGAGATACGAGACAGAAGGAAATCGTATTACATTTTTCTACGGCATATCAGAGAGCGCTGACAAGTACGGGGATGCCTCCCGGATAGAGATCGGCTTCACGTTTCCGGAGGAGGGGAGCAAACTGTATGTGGACTTAAAGCTGTGCCAAAAGCAGGAAAGCCCCTATGTGGAGGCAGGCTCCTTTATCCTTCCGTTTGCGGAAGAAGAGACGCGGTTTTATATCCAAAAAGGAGGGGCACTGTTAGACCCGGCAAAGGATCTGGCAAGGCGGTCCAATCACAGCCTTTATTGCCTGGAAAATGGTATGATGGCAGCGGATGAGAAAAAGGGAGTTTGCATCAGAACATTGGATGCCCCGCTGGCCGCTGTTGGTGATCCGGGAGTTTACCTGTACAAGCCCGATTACGTGGAGCCAAAGTCCCCCAGCGTATATATTAACCTGAATTATTCACGGAGCACCATATAGAATTCGAATGTTGAAATTATGATGCTTATAGGAGTCTGGGTGTTAAA
>ERZ808044.402-NODE-402-length-49139-cov-13.177632_pt1 | contig 49139 bp, 45 predicted proteins | sample MGYA00380195_ERZ808044 | MGnify/ENA primary metagenome ERZ808044 (study PRJEB31490, sample SAMN06133423) | mouse gut metagenome | isolation source: Z7_2 | host: mice | place: China: Chengdu | collected 2015-05 ...
TACCATCCCCTTATCCATTTGAATTATATAGTAGCTATGGATAAAAGTCAATATACCGAGAAAATATATCTACACCCGGCATTTAATCTTAATGTTGATAAGAAATGTTTTTTGTGATAGCATAGTAAATTATGTGAAGCAATTTTCTATAAATTTAGGAATGGCACATTAACTAAATATGTTGAATGAAATGCATAGTAAAAAACGATATAGTAGATGGTTTCAAAAAGAAACAAGATTTATCCAAGGAGGAATATAGTACCATGAAACTAGGCATCGTAGGTTTACCCAACGTAGGAAAAAGTACATTATTTAATTCACTGACAAGAGCAGGAGCGGAATCCGCCAATTATCCTTTCTGTACCATCGATCCCAATGTGGGCGTTGCAGTGGTGCCGGATGAGCGGCTAAAGCTTTTGGGGGATATGTATCACTCCAAAAAGGTGACTCCCGCAGTGATTGAGTTCGTGGATATTGCAGGGCTGGTAAAGGGGGCTTCCAAAGGGGAAGGCTTGGGCAATCAGTTTTTAAGCCATATCAGGGAGGTAGATGCGGTAGTCCATGTGGTGCGTTGCTTTGAGGATTCTAATGTGGTGCATGTGGATGGAAGCATTAATCCCTTAAGGGATATTGAGACCATAGACTTAGAACTGATCTTTTCCGATTTAGAGGTGTTAGAGCGCAGGATTGCCAAAACCGGAAAGGCCGCCCGGATGGACAAGTCATTGGCAGGGGAGGCCGCTCTTCTGGATGCGTTGAAGGCACACCTAGAGGCAGGAAAGCCGGCCAGAAGTTATCAGCCGGAGGACGAGGATCAGGAAACTCTTCTTGCCTCCTATAACCTGCTGACTAGCAAGCCGGTGATCTTTGCGGCGAATGTAGGGGAGGATGATCTTGCAGACGATGGAGCGAACAATCCGGGAGTAAAGGCGGTGCGGGAATTCGCATCCAAAAACGGTAGTGAGGTCTTTGTGATTTGCGCTCAGATCGAGCAGGAGATCGCGGAGCTGGACGAGGATGAGCGAGCTATGTTCCTGGAGGATCTCGGTCTTTCTCAGTCCGGCCTTGAAAAGTTGATCAAGGCCAGCTATCATCTATTGGGTCTTCACAGCTTCCTGACCGCAGGGGAGGATGAGACCCGGGCATGGACGATTAAGCTGGGAACCAAGGCACCACAGGCGGCAGGTAAGATACATACCGACTTTGAGAGAGGATTTATCAAAGCAGAGGTAGTAAATTATCAGGATTTGCTCAGAGAAGGCTCTCTTGCAGCCGCCAGGGAAAAAGGACTGGTGGGTATGGAAGGAAAGGATTATGTGGTTAAGGATGGAGATGTGATCCTTTTCCGCTTTAATGTGTAGAAAAACTCTGGTATGCCAGAAGAGGATATGGATATGGAAATAATGGATATTGCTTTCCCTAATCTTGGGATATATTTAAGGAATGTACCCAAAAGTTTTACAGTCTTTGGATTTGAGATTGCTCTTTACGGAGTTATCATTGGTATAGGGGTGATTGCAGGAATTCTGATGGTGGCTAGGCAGGCAAAGGTTACCGGACAGGACCCGGATCTGTACTGGGACTTTTCTATATACGCAGTGATTCTTTCTGTAATAGGGGCAAGAATCTACTATGTGGTTTTTGAATGGGATATGTACAAGGATAACTTACTGAAGATATTCAATATCAGAGAAGGAGGTCTCGCCATTTACGGGGGTGTGATTGCCGGGTTTACCACATTATTTGTGTATGCGAGGGTTAAAAAGAAAAATGCCTTTCAGATGGCAGATACGGCCGTGACAGGTTTGATTTTGGGTCAGATTATCGGAAGATGGGGAAACTTTACTAACCGTGAGGTATTCGGAGAATATACAGACAATCTTTTGGCTATGCGACTTCCGGTGGAGATAGTGCGCAGCCGGGATATTTCGGAATCCCTGATGGCTCATATGACAGAGGGGGTTAATTATATTCAAGTACATCCCACCTTTTTATATGAAAGCATGTGGAATCTAGCGATTCTTATTTTGATGCTGGTTTATTGGAAACACAAAAAGTTTGAAGGAGAGATTGCCCTTTTATATTTAGGAGGCTACGGCCTGGGAAGAGCTTGGATTGAGGGAATCCGGACAGATCAGCTTTTTATTCCTGGTACCACTTATCCAGTATCTCAGGTGCTTGCCATTCTGTTGTTTGTGGGAGCACTTGGCTGTGATATTGTGGTGAGATGGAGGCAAAAGAGTAAGACTTCCCATAGAAATACGAAAGAAATATTTTAATTTATCAACAATATATGGCGATTTGCATGTTTGTTCACAACTAGATATTGTGGAAAGTTGGATGATTTTGTCGAGTGGGAGCTCTGCAGGTAACTGCAGGGCTTTTTTTTGCTTGCGCTGGGGGATGATTTGCGTTAAAATTAAATCTAAAGTGGTGGAAAGTGGTAGAAAGTGTTAATAAAGTGGGAAAAAGTGGTGAAAATACTTTCTAATCTTCCGTGGCAGACCACTTTAGAAGCAAGAGCAGGTGAACGCATATGTTTATGGGAGAATACAACCATACAATAGATGCTAAGGGCAGGCTGATCATACCTTCTAAATTCCGTGAAGTCTTAGGAGAAGAGTTTGTGGTGACGAAGGGGATGGACGGCTGTCTGTTCGTGTTTGACAATCCCGAGTGGCAGGCTTTTGCAGAAAAATTACGGGGATTACCCATGATTGATAAAGAGGCAAGACAATTCACGCGTTTTTTTCTGGCCGGTGCAGCCAGCGTGGAGGTGGACAAGCAGGGCAGAATCCTTCTTCCCTCAGTACTACGAGAATTTGCGGGCATCACAAAGGATGTAGTGCTTGTGGGAGTGGGAAGCAGAGTGGAAATCTGGAGCAGAGACAGATGGGAAGGAACAGTCACCTATCAGGACATGGAGGAGATTTCCAAACATATGATCAATCTGGGAATTGGTTTTTAGGGAGTGGAAATGGCGTTTGAACACACATCCGTATTACTTGAAGAGACAATTGAAGGACTTAAGATAAAACCTGAAGGCATTTATGTAGATGGAACCTTAGGAGGAGGCGGACATTCCAAAGAGATCGCTGAGCGTCTAGGGAAAGAAGGCAAGCTCATTGGAATTGACCAAGACGAAGCGGCCATTAATGCTGCGAAGGAAAGGCTTGCGGCTTTTGGAGATAAAGTAACGATTGTGAGAAGTAATTATCGAGATACCAAAGAGGTGCTATCTTCTCTTGGGATTGAGGAGATTGACGGGATGTTGCTAGATCTTGGCGTGTCCTCCTATCAGCTTGATACGCAGGAGAGAGGATTTTCTTATCGGTTTGATACCCCTCTTGACATGAGGATGGATCAGCGTCAGCATCTGACAGCCAGAGAAATCGTCAATACTTATGAAGAGAGAGAACTGTTCCGGATTATAAGGGATTACGGGGAAGATAAATTTGCAAAGAACATTGCGAAGCACATTGTACTGGCAAGACAGAAAAAGAGTATAGAGACTACTGGAGAGTTAAACGATATTATTAAAGCAGCGATTCCGGCCAAAATGAGGGCAGAAGGGGGACATCCCTCCAAACGAACCTTTCAGGCAATTCGGATTGAGTGTAATCATGAATTGGAAGTACTTAAGGAATCGCTAGAAGGACTGATTGAGCTTTTAAGTCCAGGGGGAAGGCTTTGCGTTATCACCTTTCATTCCTTGGAGGACAGGATTGTGAAAACAGCATTTCGGCAGGCGGCTAATCCCTGCAATTGTCCGCCTGAATTTCCGGTATGCGTATGTGGGAGAGTGAGCAAAGGAAAAGTAATTACTGGCAAGCCGGTTTTGCCAAATGAGGACGAGCTTTTGAATAATCCCAGAGCAAAGAGCGCAAAGCTGAGGATATTTCAGAAGGCAAATATGCCAATCGTTTAAAAGATGTGTATAGGAAACGGCAAATATTTTGTCGTTTGCTATAGTATGAATTTAGGGTAAGGAGAATTTGAAATATGGCAGTAAATCGGAATGACAGAAGAAGAACTGCATATAGAGAAAGTGTTTATGTGCAGGGAAATACTGCCAGAAAACTGCAGGCACTTCCTGCTTATGAGCCTCAAAGGCCTCAGAAGAAAATTAGCAACAGGACGCGAAAGAACAGAGAACGGGCCCTGCACATGAATGTGGGTACGGTACTGTCCATGGCTGTAGCTATGGTGGCGGCAGGGCTGATACTCACGGTGTATTTGACGCTACAGTCAGATATCACCAACAGCATGAAGCGGATTGCCTCGCTAGAAAGTACACTAAATGAGATGAAGATGGAAAATGATGAGAACTACAGCCGTATCACAAGTAGTGTGGACTTAGAGGAGGTTAAAAGGATTGCCATGCAGGAGCTTGGAATGCGTTATGCGGAGGAGGGACAGATTATCCGTTTTAATGGTGAGGGGAGCGACTACATCAGACAGATTGGCAATATTCCGGATTAAGCAGGTGGAAGTGTGAGAAGAAAAAGAGGTAACAGATTTACAATTAAAATGCAGAAAAAGCTGTTGGTAATGTTTCTAGTGATTTTGGCATCCTTTGTGGGACTATCCTACCGCTTGTTTGCTATTACCAGAGACAGAGGAGAGAAGTACAAAAAGCAGGTGCTTTCCCAGCAGCGTTATGACAGCACGACGATTCCTTATAAAAGGGGATCCATATTAGATGCCAACGGAAGCATATTGGCCTCCAGCGAGAAGGTCTACAATGTTATTTTAGATGCCGTTGCGCTTACGGAGAAGGAGGAATATTTAGAGCCTACCATGGAGGCGCTCAGGAGCCAGTTTGGGATAGATACCAATGAAGTACGCAGTTATGTAGAGGCCAATAAGGAAACATCACGCTATAAAGTTCTTGCAAGACGTTTGGAGTATGAGCAGATCAGTGGATTTATGGAGCTGATGAATGCGGAGGAATCCAAGGTAAAGGGAATCTGGTTTGAGAATGAGTACAAAAGAGTTTATCCGGGGGGGAGTCTTGCCTGCGATGTGGTTGGTTTCACCACCAGTGACAACGTGGGTTCCTACGGGCTGGAGGAATATTATAATGATGTACTCTCCGGTACTGCCGGCAGAGAATATGGGTATCTGAACGATGACTCCAATCTAGAGCGGACGACCATTCCGGCGGAGGACGGAAACAGCATTGTCACCACCATTGACATTAATATCCAGAGGATTGTTGAAAAATACCTTGCCAAATTTGATGAGGAATACAGAGATAATTTCCATGAGGGAAACGGAGCTAACAATGTGGGCTGTATCATGATGGATGTGAACAGCGGAGAAGTTCTCGCCATGGCTTCCTCCCCTGTATTTGACTTAAATGATACCAGAAATACGGATGCCTTGATTGGCATGCGGCTGCTTGATAAGGATGGAAAAAAGACACAGGAGTATATTAATACGGATAATTTGCGTACTCTAGAACAGGATGCGGATGCTATGTATCAGAATCTAAATGCCCTGTGGAAGAATTTTTGTATCAGCGATACCTATGAGCCCGGCTCGGTAGCAAAGCCCTTTACGGTGGCAGCGGGTATTGAAAGTGGCAGTATTACGGGAAATGAAGGCTATGACTGCGAGGGAAGTTTGTGGATTGGCGGTCATGAGATCAAATGCCATAACAAATGGGGAGATGGGTATCTGACGGTATCACAGGGAATTGAGATGTCCTGTAATGTCAATATGATGTATGTTGCCCAGGCCACGGGAATCGATACCTTTACTGAATTTCAACATATTTTTAATATGGGACTTAAAACCAATATCGATCTGGCAGGAGAATCCAGGACAGCAGATCTCGTGTACAATGAGAGCAGTCTAGCAGGCCCTATGGGTCCTACGGAGCTTGCCACTGGCAGCTTCGGACAGGGGTATAATGTGACTATGATTGAGATGATGGCGGGCTTTTGCTCTCTGATCAATGGAGGATATTATTATGAGCCACATGTGGTCAGCAAGATTGTAAGCCCTTCCGGGGCTACCGTCCAAAACATTGAGCCTAGGATACTGAAGCAGACTATATCAGAAACTACCTCTGCAAAAGTGCGTGAGATGTGTAATTTAGTAGTGTCTGGAGAAAATGGTACCGGAAAGACCGCAAGGCCGGCGGGTTATGTGATTGGAGGAAAAACAGGGACAGCAGAAACACTTCCCAGAGGAAATAAGGAATATGTGGTATCCTTTATGGGGTATGCGCCGGTAGATGATCCGCAGGTTGCCATTTATGTGGTGGTGGACAGGCCCAATATCGTCGGCGATCTGCAGGCGGATGCTAAGTTTGCAACCAGGATCGTACGGAATATTCTTACTGAGGTTCTTCCCTATATGGGAATATTTATGACAGAGGAACTGACTGATAAAGAACGGGAAGAGTTGGAGGCTCTTAAAATTGAGATTATGACTCCGCCGGCGGGAGATGAAGGGAACCCTTCCGAAGGAGATGACCTTTCCGAAGAAAATCCGGATGGCACAGGAGAGGAAGGCACTGCTTCTGGAGAGAATCCGGAAGAAGAAACCGGAGAAGGGACGGAAGGTGAAGGAGAAGAGAATAAGCCGAGAGAAGAGCCGTGGAAGAGCTTTCCCATTGACCCGGAAACCGGTTATGCAAAGGATCCTGAAACAGGAGCCTTTGTGGACCCTGAAACAGGGGCCGTGCTGGGAGGCAGCTTTGAAGGAGGTATAGATACAAGCAGCATAGCCGCGCCGTCGGCCTCTCCTGAGGATTCACCCGAGGCTTCGGCATCACCTTCGTCGCCCTAAGAGGGGTAAGGTCATTTAGAAACAAGAGAATAAGTTTTTAGATAAACGAAAGAGAATAACCTCATGAAACGGGTAATAAATTATAATAACACCTGTTCCATGAGGTTTTTTATGGAAAACAGTAAGACCTATCACAGAAAGAAGATTGTTACCATCTTTTTTGGCTCTATGGCAATTATACTGCTTCTTGCAGGACGGCTGGGATATCTGATGATCTTTCAGTCAGGTTATTATACGGAAAAGGCTGATGAGCTTCATGAGAGGGAGAGGAGCATCAAGGCGGCACGAGGAAGAATATTAGATGCCAATGGAACAGTGATCGCAGATAACAAGACGGTCTGTACGATTTCTGTCATACATAACCAGATTAAAGAGCCGGATAAGGTGGTGGAAGTTTTAAGTAAGGAACTGGAGCTTTCCGAGGATTATGTCCGCAAAAGAGTAGAGAAGTATTCCTCCATTGAACGGATCAAAAGCAATGTGGGGAAGGAGAAGGGGGATGCCATCAGGGCTTATAACCTGGAAGGGGTGAAGGTGGATGAGGATTACAAGCGTTATTATCCTTATGATACCCTTGCATCCAAGGTACTTGGCTTTACAGGAGGAGATAATCAGGGGATTATTGGTCTGGAAGTCAAATATGAGGAATATCTGCAGGGGCAGGAGGGGATGATCCTGACTGTGACTGACGCAAGAGGCGTGGAGATCGACGCCGCAGGGGAGGAAAGAGTGGAATCCATACCGGGAAACGATCTCTATATCAGCCTGGACATGAACATTCAAAGCTATGCCTCTCAGCTTGCCAAACAGGTGATGGAGACCAAGGAGGCGGAGAGGGTATCCATTCTGGTGATGAATCCTCGAAACGGGGAGCTCATGGCAATGGTGGATGTGCCGGAATTTGACCTAAATAACCCCTATACTCTCCCAGAGGGAGTCGATACGGAAAGTCTTACCGAAGAACAAAAGCAGGAAATGCTCAATCAGATGTGGAGAAACGGCTGTATCAATGATACTTATGAGCCGGGGTCTACCTTTAAGATTATCACTGCCGCCGCAGGACTGGAGGAAGGGGTGGTGACTCCCGAAGATAGGTTTAACTGCCCTGGATTTATCATGGTGGAGGATAGAAGGATTCGTTGTCACAAAACGGCTGGCCATGGTTCTCAGAATTTCATAGAAGCCACCATGAACAGTTGCAATCCGGTATTCATTACAGTTGGTCTTCGGCTTGGTGTGGAGAGATATTACCATTATTTTACGCAGTTCGGCTTAAAGAATAAGACAGGGGTAGACCTGCCCGGAGAGGCAGGGACGATCATGCACAAGATGGAGGATATGAAAGCAGTAGAGCTTGCCACCGTTTCCTTTGGACAGTCCTTTCAGATCACTCCCATCCAGCTTGCCACCACCGTTTCTTCTATTATTAATGGTGGTAACAGGGTGACACCTCATTTTGCGGTAATGACCGCAGACAGGGAGGGGACAGAGATAAAAAGGTTCTCTTATCCGGTCACAGAGCATATTGTATCAGAGGAAACCTCTGCCACCATGCGGATGATTTTGGAACAGGTGGTGGAGCGTGGATCGGGAAAGAACGGATATGTGGAAGGCGCTAGAGTGGGCGGAAAAACGGCCACCAGCCAGACGCTTCCCAGAGGCAGCGGACGCTATATCGCCTCCTTTCTCGGTTTTGCGCCAGCAGATGATCCTCAGGTGCTGGCCCTTGCCATTGTGCATACGCCCCAGGGAAATTATTATGGCAGTCAGGTGGCTGCTCCTGTGGTGAGACAGCTTTTTGAAAATATTCTTCCTTATTTGGAAAAAATGGATTATAATTGAGAGGTGCAGGTTATGACTGGTAGAACTATCGTGATGCCCATACTGATTTCCTTCGGGCTCAGTGCAGTTCTTGGCCCCTTTATCATTCCCCTTCTTCGGAGGATGAAGGTGGGGCAGACTGTCAGGGAGGATGGGCCGGGCACCCATTTAAAAAAAACAGGCACACCCACTATGGGCGGAATATTGATCCTGCTTGGAGTGACGGTCACGGCAATGCTTTATGTGAAGGATTATCCCCAGATTCGGCCGGTGCTGCTTTTGACTCTGGGATTTGGGATGATCGGCTTTTTGGATGATTATATCAAGGTTGTGCTGAGGCGCTCCATGGGCCTTCGGGCCTGGCAGAAGATGCTGCTTCAGATCATTGTGACAGGATTATTTGCCTGGTACTTATCTGAGAGCGGAATATCTCTGGTAATGAGAATCCCTTTTGTAAAAGGGGTTTATGTGGATTTTGGATGGCTGGATCTTCCGCTTTTGTTTGTGGCAGTGATCGGTACCGTAAACGGAACAAATTTTACCGATGGACTGGATGGGCTTGCGGGCAGTGTTACCGTTATGGTTTCCACCTTTTTTACGGTGGCGGCAGTGGGGCTTGGCGTGGGGATTGCGCCCATCACCTGTGCGGTGACAGGAGCTCTTCTGGGATTTTTGCTCTTTAATGTCCATCCGGCCAGTATTTTTATGGGGGATACCGGTTCCCTTGCGCTGGGAGGCTTTGTGGCGGCCTGTGCCTATCTGCTGCAGATGCCCCTGTTTTTACCGATAGTGGGCTTTATCTATCTGGCGGAGGTCCTCTCCGTAATGATACAGGTGGTTTATTATAAGTTAAGCGGGGGCAGGCGTATTTTTAAGATGGCGCCAATCCATCACCATTTTGAGCTCTGCGGATGGAAGGAAACGAAGATCGTGGCGGTATTTTCCATTGTCACAGCGGTTTTGTGCCTGCTTGCCCTTTTGGGGCTTTAAGATGAACGAAAAGAGGAGTAAATCATGGAATTGTTAAATAAAAAGGTTCTGGTGGTTGGAAGCGGGAAAAGCGGAATCGGAGCGGCAGGGCTTTTGGGGGCCATAGGCGCCCGGCCAGTGATCTTTGACAGCAATGAGAAGATTAAGATAGATGAAATACAACAAAAAGCCGGAAATATTCCGGGACTTACTATTTATATAGGAAGCGTTCCGGAAACAGTGAAAAAGGAGATTGTCCTTGTGGTGATCAGTCCCGGTGTTCCCATAGATGCACCGTTTCTTACTAAGTACAGAGAGCTTGACATTCCCATCTGGGGAGAAATCGAGCTTGCCTGGGCCTTTTCCAAAGGCAGGGTAGTGGCAATCACCGGAACCAATGGGAAGACTACCACCACGACACTTGTGGGAGATATTTTAAAGGCTCATTTTTCTTCTGTTTTCGTGGTGGGGAATATTGGTAATCCCTATACCCAGGCAGCCTTAGAGACCAGGGAAGACTCGGTGGTGGCTGCTGAAATCAGCAGCTTTCAGTTGGAAACCATACACACCTTCCGGCCAACGGTTTCGGCTGTTTTAAACATTACCCCGGATCACTTAAACCGTCATCACACCATGGAATGTTATGTATCGGTGAAGGAAAGCATCACACGCAATCAAACCGGGGAAGAGACCTGCATCCTGAATTATGAGGATCCTTATACAAGGGATTTCGCAGGCAGATGTCCCGCAAGAGTGGTCTTCTTTTCCTCCAAAAGAGAGCTGGAGGAAGGCATCTGGCTTAAGGGTGAGGAAATTTATCTTTCAGGGCCAGGCTCAGGGGGAAAAAGAGAAGGTCTCAGAGAAAGCCTTAGACTGATGAACATTCATGACATGAACCTGGTAGGGATGTGTAATGTGGAAAATGTGATGGCGGCCATCGGTATCTGTCATGCCATGAAGGTTCCCATGGAAACGATTCTTAAGGTGATAAAGGACTTTAAGGCGGTTCCCCACAGGATTGAGTTTGTGGCAACCAAAAACGGAGTGGATTTTTACAATGATTCCAAGGGAACCAATCCGGATGCAGCCATTCAGGGGATCCGGGCTATGACAAAGCCCACGGTTCTGATCGGGGGAGGATATGATAAGGAAAGCGAATATGATGAGTGGATAGAGGCCTTTGACGGCAAGGTCAAGGCATTTGTTCTGATCGGTCAGACCAGGGAAAAGATTGCGGCCTGTGCCAGGGCTCATGGAATCAAAAATATTATTCTTGCAGATACCTTTGAGGAAGCTTTTGCCATCTGTGTGGAGCAGGCGCAAAGCGGGGATGCGGTGCTTTTGTCACCGGCCTGCGCGAGCTGGGGGATGTTCCCCAATTATGAGGCCAGAGGGGATTTGTTTAAAGAGTTAGTGGAGAAGATTGGAGTTTAATGATTGTGGCAGAGAGACGATACGGAAATAATCAAAGAAGGAGTAAGGCATCAGGTCAGGAGATCTTTTTTGACTATACCTTACTGTTCATCGTGTTGTTCTTGCTGGCATTCGGATTGGTAATGCTCTATTCCGCCAGTTCCTATGATGCCAGTCTGCACTATGAGGGAGATTCCGCCTACTTTTTGAAAAGGCAGGCAGTTTCCACGGTGATGGGACTAGTGGCTATGATTGTGGTGGCAAATATTCCCTATCATTTCTGGGAACGTTTTGCTGCCATAGGAGTTATTGTGTCGATCGTTCTTATTTTTCTGGTATTGACCCCTCTTGGCTATGAGGCCAACGGCGCCAGAAGGTGGATCCGTATTCTGGGCTTTTCTATCCAGCCTGCGGAGGTGGCGAAGCTGGCGATCATCCTGTTTCTTGCCAGCCTGATCTGTAAGATGGGGCGAAAGACCAGATCCTGGAAAGGCTTTTGCACTGTGCTTCTGGTTCCGGCTATTATTGCCATCCTGGTGTGGAGAATCACGGAAAACATGAGCTCTGCCATCATCATTTTTGGAATTGCGGTGCTGATGCTTTATGTTTCCTCCCCGGATTATAAGCGCTTTGTTCTTTTGGGGATTGTTGGAATTGCAATATGTGTTGCTGCTGTTTTTATTATTGTGAAGCTCAATGAAGCGGATAATGTCAGTGCAGTGGGTGTACGAGGGGCACGTATTCTTGCCTGGCTTGACCCGGAGGCCTACGCCAGCGGAAAAGGCTTTCAGACACTGCAGGCTCTTTATGCCATTGGCTCCGGCGGAATTCTGGGCAAGGGGCTGGGGCAGAGTAAACAGAAACTTGGATTTATGCCTGAGGCACAGAATGATATGATTTTCTCCATTATCTGTGAAGAGTTAGGACTTTTTGGTGCAATTTCCATTCTCCTTATGTTCCTGCTTTTGATCTGGCGGTTTATGGTGATTGCCAACAATGCAACAGATTTATTTGGTGCGCTGTTGGTGGTGGGAGTTATGGGGCATATCGCGATACAGGTGATCTTGAATGTGGCGGTGGTGACCAATACGATTCCCAATACGGGAATTTCCCTTCCCTTCATCAGCTACGGAGGTTCTTCGGTCATGTTTCTTTTGGCGGAGATTGGACTTGTCCTGAGCGTGGGGCGGGGGATCCATCTTAAGGATTTATAAGAGAACCATTTCTCCCGGATTAACATATAGTAGAATAGGTCAAAATTTGAAACCGGAAGGCAGATGGTGAGAATTTGGATACTATTCATATACGGGGAGGAAAGGCCCTCTTTGGGGAAACAAGGATACAGGGCTCAAAAAATGCAGTTCTGCCGGTGATGGCGGCGGCCCTTTTGATAAAGGATGTCTGTACGATAGAAAACTGTCCGCGTATTTCAGATGTGCACCACATGTCGGCGCTTCTTACAGGGATAGGCTGTCGGGTAAGCCATAAAGGGCATACCTTGACCATCGATGCACGGAATATTTCAGAGGATACCATGTCCGGAGAAAACGTTACGGGTATGCGTTCCTCCATTACGCTTTTGGGCGCCATGCTGGGCAGAGTGGGAGAAGTGACTATGGCTTATCCCGGCGGCTGTATTATCGGTGAGCGGCCGATCGATATGCATCTCCATGCGCTGCGCAGAATGGGGGTAGCAATTTACGAAAAGGAGGGCTGCTTTACAGCCAGAGCTAGAAATCTTGAGGGAACAGTCATAAGCCTTCCCTTTTCTAGTGTGGGCGTGACGGAAAATATACTGCTTGCGTCAGTGATGGCAAAAGGAGTTACAGTTATCCAGAATGCGGCTAAGGAACCAGAGATAGTCACTTTGTGTGAATTCTTAAGAGAAGCTGGAGCCGTGATTGAAGGGATTGGCGGTTCAGTTTTGATCATTCAGGGTGGCCATAAACTTCATGGTGTATGCTTCCGTATTCCGGCAGACAGGATCGTGGCTGGCACCTATCTGATGAGTGTGATTGGCGCAGGAGGAAACATTTTTTTGGAGGATGCCCCTGTATCACAGATGCAGAGTATACTTAAGACGGCAGAGGAAGTGGGGGCACAGATCCACATTTCCCGAGAGGGCCTTGGGATAATTGCTGGGGAGCATTTGCATCCTCTCCCTTATATCAAAACGGAGGTCTATCCCGGATTCCCCACTGATATGCAGTCTCCACTGATGGCAGCACTTACCTGTATCAGGGGAGAAAGCCTGATAGAGGAGACGATTTTTGAAGACAGGTTCCGTATCGTAGATCAGCTCAAAAAAATGGGAGCATGCATTGAACTGAAAGGAAAGAGACAGGCAGTAATTGTGGGTACAGATTCTCTCCTTGGCTGTGAGGTCAAGGCCGAGGAACTGCGGGGAGGAGCCGCACTGGTGATTGCAGGCTGCATGGCGATGGGGGAGACTGTGATAACTAACCGCCATTTTATAGAGCGGGGATATGAGGATATCTGCAGAGATTATCAGAATCTTGGAGTCAATATCCATATCGGGGAATCAGATGGGAAAGATAAAAACGCTCAGTAAACCAAAAAAGAAACAGGAAGCCGGCTTTTTTACCAATCACAAAAGTCAGCTTATCATTGGCTGTATGGTGATGGCTCTCGTAATAGGCCTAGTCGCCGCATATTCCTACGTGATCACGAACTATACAGTCACTACAGTTTATGTGGAAGGAAATGTCCATTATACGGATGAGGAAGTAATTGGAATGGTAATGGAAGGGCATTATGGAAATAATTCCCTTCTGTTATCTCTTAAGTATAAAGACAAAAGTGTGGAGGGAGTCCCTTTTGTAGAAAAAATGGATGTTTCGGTTTTAGACCCTCATACGATCAAAATTGAAGTCTATGAAAAGGCCCTTGCCGGATATGTGGAGTATCTGGAAAAATATATGTATTTTGACAAGGACGGAATCGTGGTGGAAAGCTCTGACGAGAAGACAGCAGGGGTTCCCATGGTTACAGGTTTTCATTTTGATTATGTGATTTTACATGAACCGCTTCCGGTGGAGGATGAAACCATCTTCAAATCCGTTCTCAATATCACACAGCTTGTAAATAAGTATAATCTCACTGTGGACAGGATTTACTTTGGCAGTGATGATACTCTTACCCTTTATTTCGGAGGAGTGAGGGCGGCTCTCGGGACCTTTGAGAATTTGGACGAAAAGATCATGCGGCTGCAGGACATGCTTCCAAGCCTTACGGAGAAAAACGGGACCCTTCACATGGAAAATTATACCGAAGAGACGAAAAATATTTCTTTTGAGCCGGATGGAGAGACTTTAGAAGAAATTCAGGGATAAAAAACTGAAATTAGTGGTTGATAATTCACGGAAAAAATTATATGATAATCTATATGAGTTCAAAGGCTGGCATATAACATGACAGTTCATTTTGGGAATGATGAAGGAGGAAATACTCTTGCTGGAAATTAAGACAAACGAAGCTGAATCTGCAGCCAAGATTATTGTCATTGGTGTAGGCGGCGCAGGTAATAATGCTGTAAATAGAATGGTTGACGAGTGTATTACGGGCGTCGAGTTTATCGGTATCAATACGGACAAGCAGGCTCTGCAGCTCTGTAGAGCGCCGAAGCTTTTGCAGATTGGTGAGAAGCTGACCAAAGGATTGGGAGCTGGAGCTAAACCGGAGATTGGCGAGAAAGCCGCCGAGGAGAGCAGTGAGGAGATTGCCGCTGCGCTTAAAGGGGCAGATATGGTATTTGTCACCTGCGGCATGGGCGGTGGTACAGGAACCGGTGCAGCCCCTATTGTGGCCAAGCTTGCCAAGGATATGGGGATCCTCACGGTAGGAGTTGTGACCAAGCCCTTCCGCTTTGAGGCAAAGGCTCGTATGATTAATGCTATTAATGGTATTGAGAAGATTAAAGATAATGTTGATACTCTAATTGTGATTCCCAACGATAAACTACTTGAGATCGTGGACAGGCGTACTACAATGCCAGATGCCCTTAAGAAAGCAGATGAAGTGCTTCAGCAGGCGGTTCAGGGAATTACGGATCTGATCAATGTTCCGGCTGTCATCAACCTAGACTTTGCGGATGTGCAGACTGTCATGAAGGATAAAGGGATTGCTCATATTGGTATTGGCGAAGGTAAAGGTGATGATAAGGCTAGTGAGGCGGTTAAGATGGCAGTGGAGAGTCCACTTTTGGAGACCACGATTTCCGGTGCAACTCATGTGATCATCAATGTGTCCGGTGACATTACTCTAGCAGACGCCTCTGATGCAGCAAGTTATGTGCAGGAGCTGGCAGGGGATGAGGTCAATATCATTTTCGGTGCCATGTATGATGATACACAGTGTGATAGCTGCCGTATCACGGTAATTGCCACAGGTCTTGAGGATGCAACGCTGCCTTCCAATAAGACATTATCCTCCCAGGGAGTTTTTGCGGGAAGATATACCAGACCTGTTCAGCCCAATATCAACTTCCGCAATACGGCTCCTAGTGCAGGAGATGCTCAGAATCATACTTCAGGAACAGCTACAGTTCCCCACAGGACGGTGCCGGGAATCAGTTCTCCTGGTGATATCAGGAGCAATGTGGCGGACAAGCCTTTAAAAATACCGGATTTCCTGCAGAAAAAATAGACTTTCATGTAGGGTGAAATGTTGCAAAGCAGCAGATAAATGTTTAGGAATAGTATATTTTAGAAGAAAGGACTGTGATTTTCTGATTGCAGTCTTTTTGACGTAGAAAGGAAAGGTGAAATTAGTGAAAAAGCAGAAGATATCGGATGCGGCGAGCCATCCCCATACTCAGCAGCGCCTTAAAGCAGCAGAAAGGTGTCTTGCCTTTATTGACGAGAGTGTAACAGCTTTCCACGCAGTGGAAAATATGGAAAGAAAATTGATCGAAGAGGGGTTCAATGAACTTAAGGAAAATAGTGATTGGGAAATATCCTCTGGAAAGGGGTATTTTGTCAAGCGCAATGATTCCTCTTTGATCGCTTTTCGTATGCCGACCGGTCAAGAAAAAGGATTTCACATTGTGGCATCACACAGCGATTCTCCCTGTTTTAAGCTAAAGGCAGGGGAGGAGACTTCGGTTGAAAACAGCTACGTGAAGCTGAATGTGGAGCCATACGGGGGAATGATCTACGCCACCTGGTTTGACAGGTGCCTGTCCGTGGCAGGGCGGATTGTCTGCAGAGAGGGAGATAAGCTGGTGAGCAGAACAGTAAATGTGGATGAGGATTTACTGGTGATTCCCAATCTTGCCATTCATTTAGACAGAGAGATGAATAAAAATCTCTCCTATAATCCACAAATTGATTTACAGCCTCTTTTAAGCGCCATTTGTAAGGAAGAGGGGAGTGATGGCCACAATATTCTGCTTAAAAAGATTGCTGTTTGCGGCGGAGTCAATGAGAGTGATATTTTGGGGAAGGATTTATTTTTATATGTGAGGGATAAAGGAAGGCTGGCGGGGGCAGATAAGGAGCTAATGCTCTCTCCAAGGCTGGATGATCTAGAATGCGTTTTCGCCTCCATGGAGGGTTTCCTTTCGGGAGTGTCTAGGGAATATATTTCGGTTTGCGCAGTTTTCGACAATGAGGAGGTTGGAAGCCACACAAAGCAGGGAGCAGCGTCTACTTTTTTGAAAGATACTTTGGAGAGAATTGGGGAGGTGCTTGGAAAAACAGGGAGTGGATATCGCCAGATGCTGGCGGAGAGTTTTATGATCTCTGCCGACAATGCTCACGGTATGCACCCAAATCATCCCGATAAATCGGATCCTGCAGCAAAGCCATATTTAAACCAGGGAATTGTAATTAAATTCCACGGTGGACAGAAATACACTACAGATGGGTATTCTGAGGCCGTGATGAGGGATATTTGTGAAAAAGCCCAGGTTCCCTGCCAGTCCTACTGTAACCGCTCTGATATTGCTGGAGGTTCCACCTTAGGAAATGTCTCTGCTGGACAGGTGTCAATCCCTACGGTGGATATTGGTCTTGGGCAGTTAGCCATGCATTCTGCGGTGGAGACTGCCGGGAGTATGGACGTGGAGTATTTGATACGTGCCCTTGAAACCTTCTATGCACAGTAAATTTCATAAGAAAATTTTCTATATAGAAAAGCCGGCCATTGGCCGGCTTTTTTAACATAAGGGCAGTTCGCGGAGCGTGCTGCCCGTTGTTAACATAAGGATAGCTGGCGAAGCCTGACATCCGTTGTTTGGTGTCGCCATTTGGCGATGAATGAAGCGGCCTAGGACAATGGTTTGACAAATTATGAAAGCATTAATGTTTATAATGAACAAGTACATAAGTGCTTCCGAAGTCTCTCCGGGAGTAGCGGGAGAAATGGAGGTGAAAAATTGCAGGGTGCAATTACAGGGTACCGTATATATTGACAGTGTATTCTTAGTAAATCTGGTGATGGATCTGTATCTTCTTGCACTTACGGTAAAGATTCTTGGCAAAACTGCCACGAGTCTGAGGATCTTTGCGGGAAGTGTAGTAGGTGCAGTGGGATATTGTCTGGTTTTATGCCTGCCGGGGATACCTTACACCCTTAAGATACTCTTTGGAATGATTCCATTGGGTGGATTGATGATAAAAATCGTCTGTAGAACGAAAGGCGGCAGAGAGCTGCTCCGTGGGCTGGGAACTCTTTTTACCTGCTCCTTTTTTCTGGGAGGGTTCATTCTTTTTTTTAGGGAGAAAATAAAAGCTTTTTCAGGATATGGAGATTCCATAGCAGTATTGTTTGGAACAGCTTTTGTGGGCACTGCTTTTCTAAAAAGACTGCTGGATTTTTACAGGAAAAAGAAAGAAAGTCTTTTTTGCCAGGTGAGCCTTTTGGGGGATTCAGGTCCTGTAGAATTTGCGGCACTTATTGATACTGGAAATGGGCTTGTGGAGCCCATCAGCCAGAAGCCAGTAGCAATACTAGAGGCAGAGCAGTGGAAGAAACTGAAAATCTGGATGAAGCCGGAAAAGTATAAAATTATCCCTTATCATAGCTTGGGAAAAGAAAATGGAGTGATGGAAGGGTATGAAATAGGTACTATGAAGGTAAAAGGAAAAGAAAGTGAGAAACAGTTTAATGAAGTGATTATAGCGATATTTAAAGGGAAGGTATCCAAAAAAGGCGGTTATCAAATGATCTTGCCGCCGGAATTATCGGTATAAAACAAACGCTGTTACGCTTCGCGAAACAGCTTATTGTAAACAACGGGAGGAATTAAAAATGATTTTTAAGGTATCAATACCGGGAAAGCTGCAATTTAAGCTCTACCGCAAGGAACCTAATTTTTTGTTGACAAGGCAGGGTGATGTTCATTACATAGGTGGTTCAGAGGTACTACCACCGCCACTGGAGATTGATAGGGAAAATGAAGTCATTAGTGACCTGGGAACAGAGTATGAGGATGAGGCGAAGTCTATTCTTATCGAGCATAATCTACGGCTCGTGGTGTATATTGCGAAGAAATTTGATAATACCGGTGTGGGAGTGGAGGATTTGATTTCCATAGGAACTATCGGGCTAATTAAATCCATCAACACCTTTAATCCTCAAAAGAATATCAAGCTGGCAACCTATGCCTCTAGGTGTATTGAAAATGAAATCCTTATGTACCTGCGCAGAAATAATAAGACGAAGCTTGAGGTCTCTATTGATGAACCCTTGAATGTGGACTGGGATGGAAATGAGCTGCTCCTTTCGGATATCCTTGGTACGGACGAGGATGTTATCTATAAGGATATTGAAAATGAGGTAGAGCGTAAGTTACTTTTAAAGGCGATCGACAAGCTCAGCGAAAGAGAAAAGACCATCGTAAAACTACGTTTTGGCCTTGGAACCCCTGATGGCCAGGAAATGACACAAAAGGAAGTGGCTGAACTTCTTGGAATTTCTCAGTCCTATATCTCTAGGTTGGAAAAGAAGATCATGAAACGTCTTAAAAAAGAATTGCTCAGGGAGAGCTACTAAAAGGCAAGCACTAGCAAGCGCTATCTTGCTCTACAAATCAGATTATTTCAATAAACGCTCTCTTACTCCATGGGCTAACTTATTATAAGCAGGGCTGACACATAAATGAACAAAGAAGAAGTGGCAGCCCTGTGTGCGTTAGCATTCTCAAAAGCCTTAACATTTTAAAAGCGCTAGCATTTGATATCTACGATAATGATATCTGGACCTATCTGTTTAATATCTCTGTAAGGGATACAGATATCAGGCTCTGTGCAGAGTAAATTAAAGAATTTATTGCCGCTGGGGATAAAGACTTTGCAAATCTGACCACTGCACTGGTCAAATTCCAGATCGGAAATCCTGCCAAGCTTCTTGCAATCCCGCATATTGATTACATCTTTGCATTTCAGTTCAGAAAAGAGCATATCAACCACCGGCATCCTTTCTTTTTCCGGTTAATTTATTATATGCTTAAGGCGGGAAAGGGTGAATCCACTGTTCAACATAAGCATGTCTTGAAAAGATGACATCCGTTGTTTATTCCAGAAATTTCTTTAATTCCTCCATAAAGGTATTGACATCCTTGAACTCTCTGTAGACGGAAGCAAAGCGCACATAAGCTACCGCTTCTAAATCCTTGAGCTTATTCATCACAATCTCTCCGATTACCCGACTTGGAATTTCCTTTTCTTCCCTGCCGAATACTTCATTTTCAACGGCATCCACCAGTTCCTTGATTTGATTGGCACTGATGGGCCTTTTGTGGCAGGCCCTGAGGACTCCCGCCTCAATCTTGGTTCTGTCGAAAGTCTCCCGATTATCATCCTTTTTGATCACGATAAGGGGAATGGTTTCTACTTTCTCGTAGGTGGTAAAGCGTTTCCCACACTCGTCACAGACCCTTCTGCGTCTGATGGAATTATTGTCATCGGCGGGTCTTGAATCGATTACTCTGGTATTTTCATGGCTGCAAAACGGACATTTCATTGGTTATCTCCCTGCTGGCAGGTCTTTCTCCTGCATTAACCTACCAATTTGTACAAAATTCTGATAATAATACCATTATATTCCCGTTTGCGCATTATTTCAACAAAATTTTATGCTGTCAGATAATTTTTCATCACTTTTAGAGCATTTTTTTCAAGCCTGGACACCTGCGCCTGTGAAATTCCAATCATTTCAGCTACCTCCATTTGGGTTTTCCCTTCGAAAAAGCGCAAACTGATAATTTCATATTCCCGCTCCCCTAGCTTTTTCATTGCCTCACTTAAGGAGAGGTGTTCTACCCAGTTTTCCTCTTTATTTTTTTTATCACTGATTTGGTCCATGACATAAAGAGTGTCGCCCCCGTCTGTAAAGATCGGCTCATAGAGGCTCATGGGATTTTGAATGGCATCTAAGGCATATACGATATCCTCCTTGGAAATCCCGATTTCCTCAGATATTTCATTGATAGTTGGTTCCTTCATATTTTGTTTGAGCAGATTTTCTTTGGCGTAGATTGCCTTATAAGCAGTATCCTTTAAGGATCTACTCACCCGGATGGTGTTGTTATCCCGCAAAAATCTGCGTATTTCACCGATGATCATGGGTACAGCATAAGTACTAAATTTCACATTTAAAGATGAATCAAAATTGTCGATGGCTTTGATCAGACCGATACATCCAATCTGAAAAAGGTCATCCACATTTTCGTTACTCGAGGAAAAGCGCTTGATCACACTTAAGACAAGACGCAGATTCCCTTCAATATACTTTTCCCTGGCCTGCCTGTCCCCTGACTCGATCTGTTCAAAGAGCTTTTCCTTTTCATCCGCCTTGAGAAGCGGCAGTTTCGCCGTGTTCACCCCGCATATTTCAACCATTCCCTGTGCCATATCCAATTCCTCCTGCTTCATTTACAGGCATTTCTAGAAAAGCTTCTGAGAGAAAAAATTTCTGAGAGAAAAATTTCTGAAAGAAATTACCTGTAATAGAAATCATTCACAAAATGACATGAAATTATTCATGGTTTTCCTTTTTGTTAATATAAGTATGTCAGGCTTTTAAACAGTCATTGTTTTATATTTAGTTTACATAATATCATTATGTTAACTAATGCAGATAGGGGACCTGAAATCCTCAGATATGTAACCAATGTTACGTATAATTTATATTCAAAGAAATATCTTGCGAAACCTTATTTCATTCAGTACAATAAAGAAAGCATTTCATCATGTAGGAGGATTCTTTATGTTGGAGAGCTTTTATCCTGATCTTACTATGAACTCCGCATACCAGATCGATTTCAAAGAATATTATGAAAAGGGATACAGAGGAGTGATCTTTGATATTGACAATACCTTAGTTCCCCATGGGGCGCCGGCCGATAAGCGGAGCATAGTGTTAATTGAAAGCCTTAAAAAGATGGGATTTGGCGTGGTCTTTTTGTCCAACAACAAAGAGCCGAGAGTGAAGATGTTTAACGATGCGGTTCATGCCCAATATATCTATAAGGCAGGTAAGCCCGGCAAAAAGGGCTACAAAAAAGCAATGGAAATGATGGGTACCAATACAGAAAATACGCTTTTTGTTGGGGACCAGCTCTTTACAGATGTGTGGGGAGCCAGGAATACGGGGTTATTTTCCATATTAGTAAACCCCATCGACAAAAAAGAGGAGATTCAGATCGTACTTAAGCGTTACCTGGAAAGAATTGTGCTTGTCTTTTACAGGCGAAAGTGCAGGAGGGAGAGTAAAAATGATTGACGGTTATACAAGAGTCTGCGGTGTGATTGGAAATCCGGTAGAGCATACCATGTCACCGACGATTCACAATACTTTGGCTGAAAAACTGTCCCATAATCTGGTCTATGTCCCTTTTCGGGTGGAGAAGGGAGAGGCAGTCACAGCAGTAAAAGGGGCCTATGCCCTGAATATGCTGGGAGTCAATGTGACGGTGCCTTTTAAAAGCGATGTGATTCCGGCGCTTTCAGAGATCGATGAGCTGGCAGAAAAGATTGGTGCAGTAAATACACTGGTGCGTGTTAAATCAGGATTTAAGGGATACAATACCGATATGCCTGGGCTATATCGTGCTATGTGCAGCGAAGGTGTGATGTTAGAGGGGGAAAAGGTGGTGCTTCTTGGAGCAGGAGGTGTGGCAAGGGCAGTGGCTTTTCTGTGTGCTTCCAAGAATGTTTCTAAAGTGTATATGCTGAACCGTTCTTTAGAGAGGGCAATTGCGCTTGCCAGGGAGGTAAATGCAAAGGTGGGGAGAGAATTTGTTTCCCCCATGGCACTTTCCGATTATGAGAAGCTGCCGGACGAAAAATTCCTGGCAATCCAGGCTACCAGCGAGGGAATGTATCCCAATGTGGGAAGAGCGGTCATTGAGGACGAGGCTTTTTATCAGAAAATACATACAGGCTATGAGCTGATCTTCAATCCCACCAATACGCGTTTTATGCAGCTTGTGAGGGCCCAAGGCGGCAGGGCTTTCCATGGACTGAAAATGCTTTTGTATCAGGGGATTATTGCCTATGAGCTGTGGAACCAGGTGAGTGTTTCCAAGGAGCTAGCAAAAGAAGTGTACGAAGCAATGAAAGAAAAAATGGGAATCAAAGATGAAGGATAACATTATTTTAATTGGATTTATGGGCAGCGGGAAGACCAGTGTGGGGATCAAGCTGTCCTACCAGATGAAGCGAACCATGATCGATACGGATAAATGGATTGAGCAGAGGCAGAAAATGACAGTGTCCCAAATTTTTGCATCTTTTGGCGAGAAGGAATTTCGCAGGATGGAGACGGAATGTCTAAAAAAACTGATCGATTCCGCTGACCATCAGATTATTTCCGCAGGCGGTGGACTTCCTTTGAGAGAGGAGAATCACCAGCTTTTAAAAAGACTTGGAAAGGTGTTTTATCTTAAAATAGGCCCGGAAGCTGTTTATGAACGCCTGAAAAATGACACGACAAGACCTCTCTTGCAGGTAGAGAATCCAAAGGAGCGGATCAGGGCATTGCTTCTTGAGCGGGAGCCGATTTACGAGGCATGTGCCGATGTAATTGTGGATGTTTCAGAGAAGTCTTTTGACGAGATTTTGGAAGCTATAAATTTGCATATTGCAGAAAGGAAAAATTAAATGAAGATTTTAGTTATCAACGGGCCTAATATCAATTTCCTTGGCATCAGAGAAAAGAGTGTTTATGGAACGCAGGATTATGATTATCTCCTAAATTTGATTGGAAAAAAAGGTGAGGAGAAGGGGATTTCTATAGAAGTGTTTCAGAGCAATCATGAGGGGGCTATTATTGACAGGATACAGGATGCCTATTATGATGGGACGGAAGGGATTGTGATTAATCCTGGAGCTTACACACATTATAGCTATGCGATCAGGGATGCGCTTGCAAGTATATCTCTCCCCAAGGTGGAAATTCATATCTCGGATATCACACAGAGGGAAGAGTTTCGAAAAATTTCAGTGACAGCACCTGTGTGCAACAAGCAAATATATGGACATGGCCTTAACGGATATCTGGAGGCAATCGACTTTATTTTGGAATTTTTGGCATTCTCGTAAGAAAGTGGTTGAAAAATATCATTTTTTATATTAAACTGAGTAAGGAATTATATGGTGAAAATTTAGGAGGAATATTTTATGATTTCTGCAGGTGATTTCAGAAATGGTATTACAATTGAGCTGGATAATAATGTTTACCAGATTATCGAGTTTCAGCATGTAAAGCCCGGTAAAGGTGCGGCATTTGTCAGAACCAAGCTGAAAAACATCAAGAACGGCGGCGTAGTGGAGAAAACTTTCAGGCCTACTGAGAAGTGTCCACAGGCACGTATTGATAGAAAAGATATGCAGTATTTATACTCAGATGGAGAACTGTATAACTTTATGGACGTTGAAACTTATGATCAGATTGCATTAAACGGAGAGACCGTGGGCGATGCCCTGAAGTTTGTGAAGGAAAACGAGATGGTGAAGATTTGCTCCCATAATGGCAGTGTATTTTCTGTTGAGCCGCCTCTGTTCGTTGAGCTTGAGATTATCGACACAGAGCCCGGATTTAAGGGTGATACGGCAACAGGAGCTTCCAAACCAGCTACAGTAGAGACAGGCGCTACGGTCAATGTACCTCTTTTTGTTGAAATGCATGATGTAATTAAGATTGATACCAGAACCGGTGAATACCTTTCCAGAGTATAAATCATTAAATGTCCTATCAATTCATAAAGCCTAAAGACAATGAGATTATTTTATTCATTGTCTTTTTTGTTTCCCGAAAATTTTGGTTGTTGAAAGCAGAGGTATCAATCATTTCTATGAATTTCACATCTTTTACACAAATCATTTTAGGTTGCCTGAGAGAAGAATTGGGCAATGATTATACGGTTTTATCCGGAATCGTGAACAAGAATAACGGGGTACGGAGAACTGGAATCACAATTAGAAAAGAAGGACAGAATGTTTTTCCCACAATTTATATTGACGAATTTTACAGGGAGGATTTGACAGAGAAAGAAACCGCTCAGATCGCAAACAGACTTCTTGAAAGCTTTGCCGCTGCTGAGTTTGAAGAAAAAGTAGATCTTTCAAGCTTTACTGATTTTGTACGGGCAAAGAAAAAGCTGGCATTTAAGCTCATCTCGGTAGAAAGAAACCAAAAGCTGTTAAAGACAATTCCCCATAAAGTATTTCATAATCTGGCAATTGTGTATTATTATACGGTACAGGAGGCTCCTTTTTATGGAAATGCAGTTGTTTTAATCAATAATCATCATATGAGGCAATGGGGAACGGGGCCCGATGAATTGCTTGAGATTGCCGGCAGAAATACACCAGATTTGTTTCCATGGGCAATAGACAGTATGGAAGAGATTATGAGAGGGATGCTTGCAGAGGATTTATCCCGGGAGAGAGAAGCAGATAAGTCAGATACCTTCTCTGGAAAAAGAATAGATGAAAAGGATTGGGAGGATGAACTGATTGAGCAGGTAGCGGCAGACTTTACATCAGGCAGAGTTCCTATGTATGTATTGACTAACAGGCAAAAGATAAACGGTGCAGCTTGTATGCTTTATCCCGATGTGCTCAGGGTTTTTGGAGAAAAGATAGGAAGGGATTTTTATATATTGCCTAGTTCAATCCATGAATTGATACTTGTTCCTGATGATGAGAGTGTCAGTAAAGAGGCATTGTGGGAGATTGTGACGGATATCAATCGAACCCAGGTGGCGGAAGAAGAAATCCTGGCGGATTCCATATATTACTATAATAGAAAAAAAGATAGAATTTTGTGGCTTTTATAGGATTTTTTGAAGACGACACCATTTTTTCACAAATTTTTATAAATGATGGGCTAGACAATCTTAGAAGCATATGATATGATATTCAAGGTGATGTAACAAATTTGTAATATTTAACTCATATGCACCCGTAGTCTAATGGATAGAACGAAGGCCTCCGACGCCTTTAGTGCAGGTTCGAGTCCTGTCGGGTGCATTTGCATCACCTTGAATATTTATATAAAAATTGAGAAAGGATGCTTATGAAATATTCAGAACAGAACAATAAGCAGGCGCTGAAAGCGAGATTCATGGCACTTGGGGAGTGGGTCATGGATCATAATAAGATTGTAATGCCTCTTGTTCTAATTGTCTGCGTATTGATTACCGTGCTTGTGGCAGTAAATGCCAATCATAGAAAGATTAAAGATAAGGAAGCCGAGGAGGCTGCGATACCGGTATCTGTGGAGGAGAGTATACCTACGGCGGAGAATGGAGAAGAGACACCAGCACCTATCTACGAACTAGAAGAAAATACCCATCCGGAAATAAACAATGTGATAAGAACCTATTACGATGCCCAGGCGCAGGGGGATATAGAAACGATCTCATCACTGAATGCTTATCTTGATGATATTGATACTATACGTGTTCAGGAGTTAAGCAAATATATTGATTCTTATCCAGTACTGGATGTCTATACAAAGCCTGGCTTGGAAGAAAATAGCTATGTGGCATATGTTTATTCCGAAACATTGTTTTCAGATGTGGAGAAGGCATTGCCGGGAATGCAGACTTACTACATCGGCCAGAATGAGGCAGGCGATTATTTTATCAATGATGGTACCTATAATGTTGAGGTCTGGGATTACATCAAAGCAGTTACTCTCCAGGATGATGTTGTGGATTTGAACAACAAAGTGGTGGTAGAGTATAATGAAATGCTTGCGGAAGATGAAGAACTCAATGAGTATATTGCCTATCTGAAAGAGAAAATAAACGAGGATGTAGGAGAAATTCTTGCTCAAGTAGAAAGACCGGAGGAAGAAGCGGTTCCTGAGACCGATGCGGGAAATAGTGCAGATGTTGCAGAGGCGTCTGCTGCTGATAGCTCAGAGTCAGAAGTGAAAGTTATCAAGACGGTACGCGCTACAGATGTGGTGAATATTAGAAGCTCTGACAGCGAGGAAGCAGATAAACTTGATAAAGCACAGATAGGACAGGAATTTACCTTACTTGAAGAAAAGGGAAACGGCTGGAGTAAGATCAGATATAATGACAGAGATGCCTACATTAAGAGTGACTATCTTGAGGTGGTATCGCAGGAGGCGGCAGATACACAGGTAGCTTCCGCAGAGTCTTCTGATGAGACAGAACAGGAAGTAGCAGATAGTACTCCTGCACAGTCATCTTCCACAGAGAATGTAACAGGTAAGGTTACAGTAATTGAAAGTGTAAAGGTGCGTAAGAGTGCCAGCACAGATTCGGAATCCTTAGGAACAGCTTTTGTAGGGGATGAACTTGAACTTCTCATGAAACAGGCAGACGGATGGACCAGAGTGAGATATAAAGGGCAGAGTGCTTACGTGAAATCAGATTATGTAGAATAATAGAAAATAGCATTCTATAGAAAAGAACATTCTTATAGAAAATAGCATTTTATTTTGTAGGAGTTTGTAGTATACTTACGAAATAAGATGCTTTTTTAGAATAAACAGGATAATAAAAGAAGGGGTAAGCGAAAATGATAAGGAAATTTAATGTAGGCATTATGGGAAGCGGAAATATAGCAGGTGTTATGGCTGATACATTGAATAAGATGAAGAATGTTAAGCTTTATGGAGTTGCTTCCCGGGAACAAGTAAAGGCAGATGTTTTTGCTGGAAAATATGGTTGTAAAAAGGCTTATGGTTCCTATGAAGAGCTGGTAATGGACAAAAAAGTAGATTTAATTTATATTGCAACACCTCATTCGGAGCATTTTGCCAATGCGAAACTGTGCATGGAGCATGGTAAGCCTGCTTTGTGTGAGAAGGCTTTTACTGCCAATGCCCTTCAGGCAGAGGAATTGATTAAAATGTCGGAGGAAAAGGGGGTATTTTTGGGGGAGGCGATTTGGACACGCTACATGCCTATGCTCTCCAAAATACGCGAGGTGATTGCGAGTAAGGTAATCGGAGAACCAAAGACACTCACTGCCAATCTGGGATATGTGATTGACAAAGTACCCAGGCTCCAGGATCCGGCGCTGGCAGGAGGAGCCCTCTTAGATGTAGGGGTATATCCATTAAACTTTGCACTTATGGTTTTTGGTAAGGAGATCGAGAAGATCAGCTCTGATTGCACTTACACAAAGAGTGGAGTGGATGAGCAAAACAGCATAACCATTCAATACAGGGACGGCAGGGTGGCACATCTTAACAGCTCCATGGTTTCCTTAAGCGACAGGAAGGGAATTATATACGGTACAAAGGGATTTTTGATCATCGAAAATATCAATAATTTTGAGAGCATTACCGTCTATGACACCTCCTACAAAAAGATTGCCTTTTATAAGGCCCCGAAGCAAATATCCGGATATGAGTATGAAATTGAGGCATGTATGAGGGCTATCCGAGATGGGAAACTTGAATGTGAGGAAATGCCCCACGACGAGATACTGTATGTGATGAATCTCATGGATGGTCTGCGCAGGGAATGGAAAATTAAATTTCCATTTGAGGAGGATGATTCAACAGGAGACAGCATAGAAGAGAGCTCTCCGGCAGAAAGTGACAGTGAACAAGTGCTTGTAAGTCCTTCAAATCAAGAATAAATCTTTGCAAGTAGGGCATAATAAGGCGGAATGGATGAAAAATCTGTTCCGTCTTTTTGATGCGCAGATCCGTGCACAAAGCTTGCCGCTAAAGCGGCGCACGGGTCGCGCGGCGAGTAGGAGAAAATCTTCCCTACTTGATTTATCCGTTTTCATCAGGAAGAAAATATCAGGAGGAAAATGTCAAGTGAGAAGCGATGATGCGAAGGTCTTGCGGGAAGTGCAGAGAAATACCAAAATGGCAATGAAAGCCATTGATACCATCAGTGACCGCGTTTATGATGATGATCTGTCCGTTCATATGGCCAGAGAATCCATGAAGTATGCCGATATCTACAATAAGGCAACCGATAGGCTGCTATATGGAAGGGCAGCTTCTTACAGGGAGAATGGATTTCAGGATATGATGCTGAAAGGGGGAGTGAGGGCCAATACCATGCTCAATACCAGCACCAGCCATATTGCAGAGCTTTTGATTCAGGGCTCTAACCGCGGGCTTACCAGTATGTGGAAGGCCATCAACCACAACGAAAATGCAGGAAATGTTTCCATGGAAGTAGCCAAGGAACTGATGGATTTTGAAGAAAAAAATATTGAAAAGCTGAAGCAGTACCTGTAAAAAAGTTTATACCAAAGCGTTAAAACGAGATTTAACCCATTTTTTATACAAAATATCTAAAATATTTCAAAAAATTTTTTCAATTTAGTGTATGAAAGTATATTGAGATTTTCAGAAGTACGGTATATAATATCAAAAGAAAAAAGGGGTGTTTTTGAATATAATTGTATACAAGAATACCGTGTTGCAGTTTCACTAATTATAAGGAGGACATTTTGCATGTCATATGTTGATGAAGTATTTCAGATGGTAGTTGATAAGAATCCCGCGCAGCCCGAGTTTCATCAGGCCGTGAAGGAGGTTCTTGAATCTCTCAGGGTGGTAATTGAGAGAAATGAGGAGGCATACAGAAAGGACGCTCTGCTTGAGCGGCTTGTGACTCCTGAAAGACAGCTCCTGTTCAGAGTTCCCTGGGTGGACGATAAGGGACAGGTTCAGGTAAATAATGCGTTTCGTGTGCAGTTCAACAGTGCGATTGGACCCTACAAGGGAGGTCTTCGGCTTCATCCCAGCGTAAATCTTGGTATTATCAAGTTCCTTGGCTTTGAGCAGATTTTTAAGAATTCCCTGACCGGCCTTCCCATTGGCGGCGGAAAGGGCGGAAGCGATTTTGATCCGAAAGGAAAATCAGACAGAGAGGTTATGGCTTTCTGCCAGAGCTTTATGACAGAACTTTGCAAGTACATAGGGGCTGATACGGATGTACCTGCCGGAGATATCGGTACGGGTGCAAGGGAAATCGGTTATATGTATGGACAGTATAAGAGAATCAAAGGACTCTATGAAGGTGTTCTCACTGGAAAGGGCTTATCCTACGGCGGCTCTCTTGCAAGAACAGAGGCAACAGGCTATGGTCTTCTGTATCTGACGGAGGAGATGCTTAAATGTAACGGCAAGGATATTGCGGGCAAGACAATCGCTGTTTCAGGAGCCGGCAATGTTGCAATTTATGCAATCCAGAAGGCACAGCAGTTAGGCGCTAAGCCTGTAACCTGCTCTGATTCTACCGGATGGATTTATGATCCGGAAGGAATCGATGTGGCTCTTTTAAAGGAAGTAAAGGAAGTAAAGCGTGCGAGACTGACCGAGTATGCAGCGGCAAGAAAGAGCGCCGAGTATCATGAGGGCAAGGGCGTATGGTCCGTCAAGGTTGATATTGCACTTCCCTGCGCAACTCAGAACGAGCTTGGTCTTGAAGACGCAAAGATGCTGGTGGAGAACGGATGCTTTGCAGTGGCTGAGGGCGCTAACATGCCTACGACCATTGAAGCTACCGAATATCTGCAGTCCAGGGGCGTTCTCTTCGCGCCCGGCAAGGCTTCCAATGCAGGCGGCGTAGCTACCTCCGCACTGGAAATGAGCCAGAACTCCGAGAGACTGAGCTGGACTTTCGAGGAAGTAGACAGCAAGCTTAAGGGCATCATGGTAAACATTTTCCATAATCTGGATAATGCGGCAAGAGAGTATGGTATGGAAGGAAACTATGTGGCAGGTGCTAATATCGCAGGCTTTTTGAAGGTTGCCGACGCGATGACCGCGCAGGGTATTGTTTAATCAGGATTTAAAAGCCCGGAAACATGATGTTCCCGGGCTCTTTTCTTACAATAAGCTGGCTTGCGGAGCGTGACAGCGTTTGTTAACATAAGGATGGCCGGCGAAGCCAGACATCCGCTGTCAATCTTACTGAAAACAGGAAACTTTAAGCTTTGACAGCAAGCTGTAAAATCCGCTCCATATCAGAGATCAGCTCTCTGGAGTAGTTTTCAGCCTCCCGGTAGACATGTTCCGCTTCCAGGTAATCTTGGCTTTGGATTGCATTGATGACAGCAGCCCCATATCTGTGGAACTTCTGATGCTTGGGGCCTAATCCCTGCCAGATCGGCAGAACGCCTGGAATTTCCGGTGTCATGGCGTGATAAAAATGTCCGAAACCGCATTTGGATGAATCCAGCTGCAGAGGGATGATGGTCTGAGCATCCACCATCTTTTTCAGATTTCCCAGCCAGGTGTGGTGAGAGGAAATAGCCTGTTTCATGTACCCGGCAAATTCTTCATTTTCCAGATGGAAGAAAGCATCTTTTGTCATGCCGCCCATTTGTTTTACGGTTTCATCCAGCGTCTTTTCTATGCCCACAACAGGCTGGGTGGACTGCCGTAATTCTTCCCCGACTCTGCGCATAAACTCAGTACTGTCCTTAAGCTGTGTCTCCATCACTTTCATGGAATTGCTGATCTGCTCGCTGACGGTGGCAATGGAACTCACAGAGCTGTTCACCTGGGAGACATACTGCTGGCTCTCATTGTTTAACGCCCAGACATTTTTGATCTTTTCTGTCATGGTTCCCAGAGCCTCAATGGTAGAATTGGAGCTTTGGACACTTTGGGAGGAAGCGTTTTTCATATTTTCAACGAAAGTGCTCATATCCCTGGTCAGATTCTGAGTCTGTTCGGCTAAAGCCCGGATTTCGCTGGCTACTACGGCAAAACCCTTTCCCGCTTCTCCTGCCCGGGCAGCTTCCACAGAAGCATTCAGTGCCAGCAGGTTCGTCTGCATGGAAATGGAGTTGATTCCGGATACCACCTCGCTGATATGGCCGATGGTTTTGACAAGCTCATCCATGTCTGTCTGCATTTGACGGGAAACAGAAATCGTCTGTTCAGAGAGATCCCTGATTGTGGTCAGCTCGCTCTGGCCGGCCTCGATCTTACGGTAAACCTCATCGGTCTGCTCGGAAACCCTGACAATAGTATCTGTCAGTTCCTCGTGCTGATTGTTGGAGCCTTCCCCGGAGGTTCCAAAAATTGTTTCTGTGGCATCCGACACTTTGCGGGAGATATCCAGTATTTTCTCTGTCTGATGCTGCATGGTCAGGTCAAGAGAGCTGATCTGCATCACAGCATTGATATTTTTTTCAAGAACCTCCGCAAATTGTCTTCTCCCGGTGAGCAGTCTGCGGTAAATACGGTCAAGCTCCGGATTGGAGGAATAATCCGCATCCTTTAATTCGGAAACTGCGCGCATAAGGACTGCTTTTTTCTTGCTGATTGGCATATACATATCCTCTTATCTTTCTCTGAATCTGAAATTAATCTGTATAAGTTCATCATACGGGATTTTGATTTTTTTGCAAGCTCTTTTTAAAACTTTTGTTACATAAGGATGACTGGCAATGTCTGGCATCCGTTGTTACAATAAGCTGGCTCGCGAAGCGTGACAGCGTTTGTTGGATATATTTGCCGAAGTATCGCCGTGCTATAACAGAAGGCTGCATTCAGAGAGAATTTCCCGGGCGACAAAAAGAGTCCGGTCTTTTCTGGTGGATAAGGTCCATTTTACAAGCGTGATTTTGCCGCAGGCAATTTCAAGACAGGTGATACAGCGGGGATGGACACAGCTTCCTGAGTTCATATAGTAAGGAGCCTGGGGATCCAGGCGGGGACGGTGGGTATGGCCGGTGATCAGAGGACGCCGCATTTGGGTGGCATAGTCGCTCAGATGCTCTTCGACTCTGTCTTTATGCACATAGTTTTTGGCGGCGCTGGTGGGATCGAGAACGCCGAAATGCTCCAAAGGCTTCCACAGGCAGCGGACGAGGAAACGCGTCAGCTTCCAGCAGACCGAATTGAAGAAATCAGCCTGATGTCCGTGGGTTAAAAAGATTCTGAAATCTTCACAGGGACTTTCCAGAATAAGTCCTTCATAAAACTTAAGATCGGAAAACAGAGACTGCACGCACCTGTTTTCCCGGCAAAAGCAGGAGGTTTGCAGGCAGCGGCAGAAGTTTGCTTTCTTTTTTTCCATGTCATGATTTCCATAAATCATATAGAGCCGTCCTCTTTCGTGGAACAGGGAAAGGAGCCAGAATACATTGCTGTGAATTTCAGCGATCTGGCTCATTTTCCTGTTTTCCCACAGCTCATCCCCGTCCCCTAACTCAATATACGTAAATCCATTTTCATAATAGTGAGTGAGAGCCGTAAAATACAGGTTTTGATTTTTCAGAAAATTATCGTTGGAGTTTCCCCGGCCCCTGTGGCAGTCACTGATGATTGCATAACGGCTTTGCCTGGTCAGAGGCAGAACGGGGGCGTTGTCAAAGGCGTGGGAGATACGGGAATGAATGCTCATGGCTTCTCCTTAAAAGGTTGTCAGATTAAGTCCGGTTTCGGTTTGAAGGCCTGCATCCTGCAGACCTGCGATATCTGCGCAGAGTAAGCATCCTGCGGAAAGCAAAAGGCAGAAGGAAGTACAGGTAAAGAAGGCGGTCTGAGGTCAGGGTAAAGGGCCGGGTGATCAGCAGATAAAGCCTGCAGAAAATTCTGTTGGACAATTGGGAGAGACGGCGCAGAATGCGTGTAAAAAATCCATAGTTCTGCTGCCCTGCGCCGCAATACCGAACATAGACCCTGTTTCCGCAGATTCTGATGTGCTCCTTTGAGAGCCCGGCCCGCTGCAGTCCGCAGACAAACTGGCATCTCATTTCGCTGTCGGGAAAATGAAGGGAACCGTTCATGTCAAGTTCCCATGGCCGGGAAAACCGGCCCATGCAGAAGGCGGTAAGCCACCAGGTCTTTTTGGAAACAGAGGCCAGGCAGTCATCCGACCGATACCGGGTTAACTCAAAGGAAAGAGGAAGCATATCCTTATCTTCCACAGTCTGAAAAAGATAGGCGCCGCGTTCAGCTTCGGAGAGAATTTTGTCGGCATAATAGACGCCGATTTCAGCACCGGTGTTGATACCGTACTGGCCTTTCCAGAATTCGATCAGCCAGGTACGGCCCCTGTAGTTAAAATAAACGGGCAAAGAGTCTAATATCATATTGAAGTGCGCTGCCATGCGGTCAAATAAAGAGGTATATCCCATATCCCGCTGCCAGGCATCATTTCTGGAAGAGATAATATCCTGGCACTCTATATAGCGGTAGCCGAAGGGAGCGATAAGATCGTCTAAAAGCGTGCATTTTTCCCTGCAGCACATGGAGTATACTTTCTTTATTGCCCATCTTCTACGGCCGGTTGCCAGTATAAAAACGAGCAGCAGGGCAAAAATAACGAAAGTAATTGAAAAGTACATATAATAAATTCCTGTGTATTTTATATTAGGATATGTAAGGAAACCGTCAGAGGTGATGCTTGAAAAAAAGAATGAATGCAGTATAATGAATAGTATGAGGGGATAACAGGAGACAGGTAATAAGAATTGATGGGGTTACAAATGAAACAGGTGGGAATTTTGATAGAAGGCGGAGCCATGAGGAGTGTTTTTGCGGCCGGAGTACTGGACTTTTTCCTGGAAAAGGGGATTGAAGTGCCGAATGTGCTGGCTGTTTCCGCAGGCGCCTATGCGGCCATGAATTATGTGTCGGGGCAGAAGGGCAGAGCGGTGGATGCGGTGATCAAACCGCTGGAAAAAGAAAAATACATGGGGCCGGGAATTTTTTTCAGGAAGGGAACCTTTTTTGATATGGATTTTCTCTTTGAGGAGATCCCTAAAAGGCTTTCCCCTTTTGATTTTGAGACTTTTAAAGCATCAGCCAAGCGGTTTATCGTCAATACCACGGACTGCCGGACGGGAAAGAGCATCTACCACGAGAATTTCGAGTCGGAGGAGCAGTTCTGGAAAATCTGCAGAGCGGCCAACTCTCTTCCGTTTATTTCCAGGATCAGCAAAATCAACAATATCCCAATGCTTGACGGGGGAATGGCGGATGCATTACCCATTGCCAAGGCTTTGGAGGAGGGATGGGACAAGCTTCTGGTGATACTCACCCGCAAGGCGAACTACCGGAAGCGGTACCGGCATATTTATATGTTGATGATCAGGCTCCTGTATCACCGCTATCCTGAATTTGTGAAGACGGTGGCAAGAAGGGCGGGGAAGTACAATTACTGTTTAAAAGAGCTTGAGAAGATGGAGAAGGACGGAAAGGCCCTGATCCTCAGACCCTCTAAGCTTGCCGTAAATAATAATGAGTCTGATGTAAATGTTTTAATGGATTATTATCACCATGGATATGAGGAGGCCAGCGGACGGGAGGCGGAAATTATGGATTTTCTGGCCGTATAAATATTTTCAGGGATAAAAGGGAGGAAGAAAATTCAGTATCCTCCCTGATTAGAACGCGTGAAGGGCACGCAGATAGGAGCAGATATGGTAATTGAAGAGGTATTAAAACAATTGGATGAATTGTTTGCACAGCGTCATGTAGATCAGGTGGAACCTTTTTTGCTTCAAAAAATGGATGAGGCAGACGCGGAAGGGGATGTGGGTTCCATGATTACGCTCTTAAACGAGCTGATCGGACACTACAGGGAAACAGGAGAGTTTGAGAAATCCATTTCCTGCTGTAAGCAGGTACTCATTCTGACAGAGCAGGCAGGGCTAAAAGGCACAGTGGTTTACGCCACCACATTACTCAATGTGGCCAATGCCTGCAGGGCTGCCGGACTCTTGCGGGAATCCATGATCTACTATCAGGAGGTTAAGGCGATTTATGAGAAGGAATTGGAGCATGGCGATTTCAGGTATGCAAGTCTGTACAACAATATGAGCCTTTTATTCCAGGAAATGGGAGACTTTGAGAGTGCCTGCGACTGTCTGGAAAGGGCGCTGTCTATTGCCACCATGCATGCGGATGCAAGGATTGAAGTGGCGGTGACCTATACCAATCTGGCGGCTTCCCAGCTGAAGCTGGGGCGGTATCAGGATGCCATTGACAACCTGCAGAGAGCTTTCGCCATTTTTGAGGCGGATGAGGATAAGGACTATCATTACAGTGGAGCGCTTTCCGCCATGGGAGAAGCCCAGTATCTGGCGGGGAATCTGGAAGAATCGGCCCGCTATTACAGGCTGGCACTCCACGAAATCGAGAGAAATGTGGGAAGAAACAAGGCTTATGAGATCACTCTGCAGAATTTAAACACGGTAACTGAGAAGATTAAGGAGCTTCCTGTAAAAAACAGGCAGTTTGGAAGCGGAATGGAGCTGTGTCAGGCTTTTTATGAGGAATACGGCAAACCCATGATCAAGGAGAAGTTCCCCATGTATGAGGACGTGATTGCCGCGGGGCTTGTGGGGGAAGGCTCGGAGTGCTTTGGCTTTGACGATCAGGTCTCCAGGGACCACGATTTCGGGCCGGGCTTTTGCCTGTGGCTGACGGATCAGGTGTATGACGAAATCGGAGAAGAACTGCAGAGAGCCTATGAGGAGCTTCCCTCCACCTATATGGGAATTACCCGTTTTACCACCCTGAAAGCGCAGAAGAGGGTTGGCGTGTTTCGGATCGGAGATTTTTATGAAGGACTGATCGGCCTTAGGGATGTTCCCACCACCCAGAACCAGTGGCTGTTTTTGGACGATTATAGGCTTGCCACAGCGGTGAACGGAAGGGTGTTTCGGGATGACTTAGGAGAGTTTTCAAGAATCCGCAGGGGAATTCTTGCCTATTACCCGGAGGAAGTCCGAATTAAGAAAATTGCCAGAGAAGCGGCTCTTATGGCTCAGTCGGGTCAGTATAATTATTCCAGAATGTTCGGCAGGGGAGAGAGGGTCACTGCCAGCATTGCGCTTTCCGAGTTTATGAAACATACCATGTCCATGGTTTATCTTTTAAACCGTACCTATGCTCCTTTTTATAAATGGATGCACAGGGGACTGGGGAAACTTCCGGTTCTTCGGGATATCAGGGAGATCTTAAATGCTCTGGTGGATTTCCCGGCAGGGGATGAGAGGATTCCTCAGACCATTGAGATGATTGTGGCACTGATCATCGCGGAGATGAAAAAGCAGGGACTGACCAGTGGGGAGGATAATTACCTGGATCATCATACGGATAACATTTTAAAAAGCATCCCTCAGAAAGAAAATAAGGACGATTCCTTCAAGGGAGCGCTTGTGGATGAGCTGGTTTCGCTGGAATGGGAAGCCTTTGACAAGGTGGAAAATGAAGGGGGAAGAGCGGACTGCCAGGATGACTGGAATACTTTTTCCATTATGCGCAAGAGCCAGTATCTGACATGGACAGAGGAAATGTTAAAGAGCTATATCGGCGATTTCAGGCGGGCAAATGAAAAAGGATGGAATTTGATCACAGAGAAGTATGGCCGCATGATGGAGAGCACCGCGCCCTTAAGATATGCGCAGATCAGGGATTCTCTGCCGGAGCTTCCGGAAATGAAGAAAGAGATCATCGAGGAGATCGTAAAAATTCAGGTGGGATGGATGGAAGAGTTTGCCAGGAAATATCCTAAGGCGGCAGGTAACGCCCGAAACATCCATACGGCGGAGGATACGCCCTTTGACACCTCCTATGAGACCTATCTGCGGGGAGAACTTTCCACCTATTCGGATGAAACGCTGGATTTGTACGGAAGATTTATCGCTGGGCTTTGCAGGAGGGATGAAAATCTGGCGGAGAAGATCATGACCAACACGGCTCTTTTATACGGATATGCTTCTCTGGAGGAACTGGAAAGGAAACTTTAGACAAAATGGAAAAGAAAGTACAGAAATCCTACGAAATAGATATGTGCAACGGGCCGCTGTTTGGCAAGATCATGCTTTTTACCCTTCCGCTTATGCTCTCCGGCATCCTGCAGCTTCTCTTCAATGCGGCTGATGTGGTGGTGGTGGGGAGATTCGCTGGAAACGAGGCTCTTGCCGCGGTGGGCTCCACGGGAGCCCTGACCAATCTGTTGGTGAATCTGTTCATCGGCCTGTCCGTGGGAGCCAATGTGCTGGTGGCCAGATATTATGGGGGCAGGCAGGAAGAAGAGGTAAGCCGGACGGTCCACACCTCCATGTTAGTCAGCGCAGTGGGCGGGGTGATCCTCACTTTTATCGGGATTACGGCGGCCAGACCGCTGCTGCTTCTGATGGATACCCCGGAAAATGTAATTGAACATTCCGTGCTGTATATGCGGATTTATTTTGTGGGAATGCCGGTAATGCTGGTCTTTAACTTTGGAAGTGCCATTCTGCGCGCCATCGGAGACACCAGAAGGCCTTTGTTTTATCTGATCATTGCCGGAGTGATCAATGTGGTATTGAATCTTTTTTTCGTGATTGTACTGCATATGGGAGTAGCGGGGGTGGCTCTTGCCACGGTGATTTCCCAGTGTGTGTCCACTGCGCTGATCGTCAGATGTCTGATGCAGAGCGAAGGATGCTTTCGGCTCTGCCCCGATAAGCTGCATATGGATTGGGATAAGTTTAAGAAAATTGCGGCCATTGGTTTCCCGGCAGGGATTCAGGGATCCCTGTTTTCCATTTCCAACGTGCTGATACAATCCTCCGTAAATTCCTTTGGTTCGGTTGCCATGGCGGGGAATACGGCGGGGTCTAATGTGGAAGGCTTTGTATATACGGCCATGAACTCTGTCCACCAGACGGCAGTGAGTTTCACCGGACAGAACCTTGGCGGCAGACGGCTTGACAGGATCCGTATTATAGTGCTGGAGTGTTTATTGTTTGTATCCGTGATTGGACTGGTAATGGGGAACGGCGCTTTTTTGCTGGGACACCGGATTTTGAGTATTTATTCTTCTGACCCTGAGGTGATTGCCTTTGGCCTTCAGAGAATGGGGATTATATGCACCCTCTATTTTCTCTGCGGTGTGATGGATGTGATGGTGGGATGCATCCGGGGGCTGGGATATGCGGTGATGCCGATGATTGTATCGCTTCTGGGGGCCTGTGTCTTCCGTGTCATCTGGATTTACACCTTCTTTCAGTGGGACAGAACGCTTCGAACCCTTTACATATCCTATCCGATTTCCTGGGCAGTGACGGCCGCGGCCCATTTGGTGTGTTTCGTTCTGGTGTACCGAAAGCTGAAAAGAAGTATGGCATAAATGGCACAAAAAACTGGACAGGGAGATTAAAAATGGCGAGAAAAAAATATAAGGGCGTGATCTTTGATCTGGACGGCACTCTGCTCAATACCCTGGAGGACTTAATGGACAGCGTCAATTTCGGACTGGAAAAGTATGGAATGCCCCAAAGGTCTTTAGAGGAAATCAGGTGTTTTGTGGGTAATGGCGTGGAGAGACTTATCAGGCTCTCTGTGCCGGCAGATACAGGACAGGAAAAGCAGGAAAATGTTTTGGCGGCGTTTAAGGAACACTACCGTCTGCACTGCAATGATAAGACGGATTTATACCCGGGGATCAGGGAACTTCTCGGGGAGTTGAAAAGCCGGGAGTTTCCCATGGCGATTGTCTCCAATAAGCTACAGGAAGGGGTGGATGCCCTGAGCAGGCAGTATTTTAAGGAGTATGTGAGGGCTGCCATTGGAGCAAGGGAGGGGATCCGCAAGAAGCCCGCGCCGGATACGGTATGGGAGGCACTGCGGCTCCTTGGGCTTTCCAAGGAGGAGGCTGTCTTTGTGGGGGACTCCGAGGTGGATATAGCCACCGCTGAAAATGCAGGGATGGACTGTATTACCGTGGGCTGGGGGTTCCGTACCAGGCAGGAGCAGATCAAGGCCGGCGCGAAGGTGTTTGTGGACAGGCCGGAGGAAATTATATCCTTATTATATTTTTAAAAATATGTTTATCATTGTGCGAAAGAGTCTTCTGTGATGGGAGGGCTCTTTTTTTATGCGCAGAGGCGCACAGAGGAATTTGTCGCTTACGCAATGTGCGCCCCACCACATCAAACGCTGCCACGCTTCGCGAGTCAGCTTATTGAATGAAAGCCGATTGCTCCGCACTTCGTGCTCCCGCAATCGCCGCCGTCCGGGGCTTTCATTATAAAATATATATTGACAACTATGTATATATATGATATATACATTATATAAGCAATGAAGTGGAATTCCAATTATGAAACAGAGGTGACAAATGAATATTGTAATCAGTAATTCCAGTGACAGGCCCATTTATGAGCAGATAACAAGCCAGATTAAGGGGCTCGTCATGAGTGGTCAGCTAAAGGAGGGCGATCCGCTGCCATCCATGAGGACACTGGCGAAGGAGCTTCGCATCAGCGTGATCACAACCAAACGGGCCTATGAGGATTTGGAACGCGACGGCTTTATCTCCACCATAGTGGGGAAGGGCAGTTTTGTCAGGGCGGCAGACACCAGGCTTGTGCGGGAGGAAAAGCTAAAGCAGATAGAAGGACTGCTCTCCCAGGCCGTTTCTCTTGCCAGGCAAAGCGCAATAGGACGGGAGGAGATTGAGGAGATAATTGAAATTATCTATCAGGAGGAGTAAACGAATGAGTGGTGAAAGATGTATGGAAAATGCAATTACGGTTAATAATCTTACGAAGAGATATGAGGGATTTACTTTAGATCATGTAAGCTTTCAGATTCCAACAGGCTCTATTGTAGGCTTTGTAGGGGAGAACGGGGCGGGGAAAAGTACTACCATTCTTGCAATCCTGGGTATTATCCCTGCCGATGAGGGAGAAGTGGAATTGTTAGGGCACAAAATAAGGGAGAAGAAGAACCCATCCGAAGCAGTGGATATTTCCCAGGATGAATCCTGGCGGGAGCAGATCGGGGTGGTATTTGATGAATGTAACTTTTCCACGGAGTTAAATGTAAAATATATTCCCGAAATCATGAAGAATATTTACCGCACATGGGATAATGAGCGCTTTGTGAGATATTTGAAAAAATTCGAGCTGCCCTTGAATAAAAAGGTGAAAGAGCTCTCAAAAGGAATGAAGATGAAGCTCTCCCTTGCGGTGGCGCTGTCCCATGACAGCAGACTGTTGATTCTGGATGAGGCCACCAGCGGCCTTGACCCGGTGATCAGAAATGAAATCCTTGATATTTTCAGGGAATTTATCGAGGATGGAGAGCATACGATCTTTCTTTCCTCCCACATTACCTCCGATATTGAAAAGATTGCGGATTATGTCATGCTGATTCACAAGGGGCGGCTTCTTTTTACGGAAAATAAGGATGAACTTCTCTACCGCTATGGAATCGTTAAATGCTCCAGGAAACAGGCTGATTTCATTCCGCGGGAACTGATCGTGGGGGAGGAAGAGAACGAATTTGGAGTCAGTGTACTGATCAGTGACCGGACCCGGCTGATGGAAAGCAGTTTTCCCAGGCAGGCGGAGAAGGTCGGCGACAGTTCTTTTGCGCTGGATCGGGCAGGTGTAGAGGACGTTTTGCTTTATGCTGTGAAATCGGCTGAGAAATAATGGCGGAAAGGATGGAAAAAATGAAAGGTCTTGTATTGAAGGATTTATACTATCTGAAGGGGTTTATGAAACAGTATCTTCTGATTCTCGGGTTTATGGCGGTGTGGTCTGTTATGGTGAAGAATTCCTCTTTTATCGTAACCTATCTTTTGGTGATGGGAAATACCCTGATTCTCAGCACTTCATCCATGGATGAGGCTGTCTCTTTTAACAGATTTGCTCTTACCATGCCGGTGAGCAGAAAAATGTTGGTGCAGTCGAAATATTTCCTGATGCTCATGGTAGAACTGGCGGCGTTATTGATCGGGCTGCTGCTTGGCGTTCTGGTAAACATGAACCCTTATCCGCTGCAGGGAACCTCCCGCTGGGTTTCTTCGGGGAATTTTGAGTGGACGGGAATCATTAGCTTATTTGTATTGTTTACCCTTGTGGGATGCGTAACGCTGCCTGCGGTTTTTAAATTTGGGGTCGAAAAGGCAAGGCATGTCTATATGATATCGATGCTTGGTCTGGCAGTTTTGGTTTTTGGAGGATTCAAGCTTTGCCAGGTGGCAGGAATTTCGCTGGATTTTTTAAATCGCCTGGAGGAAATGCCGTCAGAAGGGCTGCTGGCAATTATGTTGGCAGTCTGTGCAGGAGCAGTTGCGGTTTCTTACAGAGTTTCACTGAAAGCAATCAGAAATAAAGAGTGGTAAGGTTACTTTTCCCATTGGCAGAATCGTAAAAAGTTGTTATAGTAGTAACAAAGGATAAAACCAATAACACTTTTGGAGATTAAATGGAGATTTGACAATGGGAAACAGATATTATGTGAAGAAAATAGAAAATATAAAATCGGTAACGGTGGAGGTTCCGGGATCAAAAAGCATTACAAACCGGGCGCTGCTTCTGGCAGCGCTTTCCGGTTGCCTATGCAGGTTGAAAGGAGTTTTATTCAGCGATGATTCCAGGGCCTTCCTTGAGTGTTTGATTAAATTAGGATTTGAGGTGGAAGCAGATGAAGAGAAAAAGACAGTAACCATACAGGGAATGAGGGGCAGGATTCCCAACAGAAAAGCTGCCATCCATGTGGGAAGCGCAGGGACGGCAGCCCGGTTTCTTACGGTGATGCTTGCCCTTGCCGGAGGAGAGTACGAGCTTACGGCATCCCCTCAGATGTGCAGGCGTCCCATGCAGCCCCTTTTGGATATTTTGGAAGGGGCCGGTGCGGTTTTTGATTACAGGGGAGAGGAAGGGCATTTTCCTTTTTCCATGAAGTCAGATGCCCTTTCCCTCCGTGAGGTCTCGGTCGATACGAAGATCAGCAGCCAATTTGCCAGCGCCCTTTTGATGGCAGGCGTCGTGCTCCCGGATGGGCTGAAAGTAAAGATGCTGGGGCAAAGAGCAGAGGGCGCCTATATTAAGATGACCATCGCCATGATGAGGCAGTTTGGGATTGAAGTGAATCAGGAAGACGGGGAGTGGATAGTTCCCCATGAGGAAGCCTTTGGGCTGGAAGAGTATCAGGTGGAGCCGGATGTATCCGGAGCCTGTTATTTTTATGCCATGGCGCCATTATTAAGAACGGAGGTAACAGTCAAAAATGTACATGATAATTCTTTGCAGGGAGATATTCGATTTTTAGAAGCCCTGCGGCAGATGGGATGTAACTATGAGGACAGAGAAGAAGGAATCTGTCTTTCGGGAAAAGGGCTTTTGGAGTATCCGGGACTTAAGCTTTCCATGAAGGATTTTTCAGATCAGACCATGACAATGGCGGCGCTTGCCCCTTTTGCAGGCAGTTCCACCCTGATCAGGGAAATAGGGCATATACGGTTTCAGGAGTCTGACAGGATTGCCGCCATACTTACGGAGCTTAAGAGGATGGGCATTGCCTGCGAGGAAGTGCCCAAGGAAGATGGAATCCGGATTTATCCCGGTGAAATAAAGGAAACAGAGGTGGAAACCTACGAGGATCACAGAATGGCCATGGCGTTTACGCTGATCGGCCTGAAAACCGGAAAAATCACCATTAAAAATCCTGAATGCTGCAGAAAAACTTTTGAAAATTATTTTGAATTAATAGACAGATTGTATGCGATGGGCAACGGCTGAGCTTTGGGCTGAACAGTTACCGGAAATGAGGTATAAGTATGGAACATAAGAAGATAGAGAAGGAAAACCGGGAAAAGGTACTGCTGGTGGGCGTGGATGACGGAACTGAGAAGGATCATTTTGAATACTCCATGGAAGAGCTGGCAAGTCTGGCAGAAGCGTGCTTTATGGAACCGGTGGGAATCATCACTCAGAGAATGGAAAGCGTTAACAAAGGGCTTTATATTGGAACAGGCAAGGTCAGGGAAGTGAAGGAGGCGGCGGAGAATCTGGATGCGGATGTGGTCGTTTTCGACAATTCCTTAACTCCTTCCCAGCTTCGAAATCTGCAGGACGAGCTGAATAAGCCTATATTGGACAGGACATCACTGATTCTGGATATTTTTGAGCGGCGGGCGAGAACCAGAGAAGCCAAGCTCCAGGTGGAGTGCGCCAGGCTGAAGTATCTTCTGCCAAGATTGGCAGGAATGCATAAGGCTCTTACCAGGCAGGGAGGAACCAGCGGCAGCATGAGCAGCCGCGGGGCCGGAGAAAAAAAGCTGGAGCTGGACAGAAGAAGGATTGAGCAGCGAATCTCAGAGCTTAACAGGGAGCTTAAGGAGATTGAGGCTGAAAAGCAGGTGCAGCGCAAAAAGCGCCAGGAGGACGGCATTCCCCTGGTTGCCATGATGGGCTACACCAATGCAGGGAAGTCAACAATCATGAATGCCATGATTGACACCTACATGAAAAACGAGGAAAAAAAGGTACTGGAAAAGGATATGCTTTTTGCCACACTCGATACCACTGTAAGGAGAATCAATACAGGAAATAACCGGGACTTTTTGCTCTCAGATACCGTGGGCTTTCTCCATAAGCTCCCCCATGGCCTGGTAAAAGCCTTCCGCTCCACACTATCAGAGGTGTTAAATGCAGATTTACTTCTACATGTAGTGGATTATTCGGATGAAGGTTTCAGAGAGCAGATGAATACCACCAAAGAGACCTTAAATGAGCTGGGGGCCGGAGAGATTCCGGTGATAACTGTTTTTAACAAGGCGGATAAATGCGCGGATGAAATCTCCTATCCGCAGATAGTGGGAGAGGACAAGATCTATATTTCCGCAAAGGACAGCAATTCGCTGAAAGCCCTGACAGAAATGGTATTAAACCTGGTTTATGCAGACTATCAGACGGTGGATTTTCTGATTCCCTACGAAAAGGGAAATGTTTTATCCTATTTTATGGATCATTCCCATGTGCTGGAGAAAAAATATGAAGAGAACGGAACATGGCTCCGCGTAAAATGCCATAGGGCGGATATGGATAAATATGCCGGTTACGTAAGCTGAAAGAAAGGAAATACAGGAATGGAAAAAGAACGTTTAAATAAATACCTTGCTTCCTGCGGTCTGTGCTCCCGAAGGGAGGCAGACCGTCTGATCGGTGAGGGAAGGGTCACCGTAAATGGAGCAAAGGCGGAAACGGGAATGCAGGTAAGCGATGGGGACCAAATAGCAGTAAATGGCAGGCCTGTTCACGGAAAAGACGAAAAGGTAGTTCTGGCCTATTACAAGCCGGTAGGGGTGACATGTACAGAGAAAGATAAATTTGCGGACAGGAAGATCACGGATATGGTGAAATTTCCTGTCCGAGTGACCTATGCGGGAAGGCTGGATAAGGACTCGGAAGGGCTGATGCTGCTGACCAATGACGGAGAACTGATTCAGGCATTGATGAAGGGAAGCGCAGGCCATGAGAAGGAGTATCTCGTGAAGGTAAACCGGGAGATCACAGAGGACTTTCTGCAAAAAATGCGGGCGGGAGTCTACCTTTCGGAGCTGGATATCACCACAAAGCCATGTAAGGTGGAGAAAAATGGCAGATATCAGTTCAAAATTATACTGACTCAAGGAGTCAATAGACAGATAAAACGAATGACAAGGGAACTGGGCGTTCATGTCATTTCAATTAAGAGAACCAGAATTGCAAATATAACCCTGAATGGCCTGAAAAATGGGGAATACAGGCAGTTGTCAAAAGAAGAAATACGAGTGTTATATCATTCATGCTTCGAAAAAACGTAGAAGAACATATTTTATTTTAATATCATTTGAAGGAGAAAAATGCTATTATGAAGGAAAACTTGCAGGATGGAGGCCGGAATGATGGAAGATTATAAGAAAAGATGTGAAGAATTAGTAAAAAAACTGAATGAGTCATCAGAAATTTACTATAATGGAGGAGAAGAAATCATCTCCAACTATGAATGGGATGCCATGTTCGATGAGCTCCTGGCGATAGAAGCCGAGACCGGCTATATCCTTCCGGACAGTCCTACCCAGAATACCGGTTATGAGGAAAATAACGGAGAGAAGGAGCCCCACGAATTTCCCGCCCTGTCGCTGGCCAAAACCAAGCAGGTATCCGAGCTGGTTAAATGGGCGGAGGATAAGGAGGTCTGGCTTTCCTGGAAACTGGACGGTCTGACGCTGGTTCTGACCTACGATAATGGAAGGCTCAGTAAGATTCTCACCAGAGGGAACGGAACTGTTGGGACAAATATTACTTATTTAAAGAATTCCATAAAAGGCTTTCCGCTGAGAATAAAATATCAGGGACACATGGTGGTACGGGGGGAGGCGGTGATTTCCTATACGGATTTTGAACAGATCAACGATATGGTCGAGGATGACGATGAGAAATATGCCAATCCCCGCAATCTGGCTTCCGGCACCTTAAGTTTGGATGACCCGGAAAAGGTGAAGGAAAGACGGGTCTGCTTCCACGCCTTTACCCTGGTTTATCTGGAAAAGCCCCTGACAGAATGGGGAGAGCGGATGGACTTTCTGGAGAAGGAAGGATTTACAGTGGTGGACAGGGAACGGGCGGATGCCGACAGTCTCCCTGATGCGATAGAGCGGTGGAGCAAAAGAGTGGAGAGCGGTGAGATGGATCTTCCGGTGGACGGCCTTGTAATCTGTTATGACGATACGGAATATGCCGCTTCCGGCAGCGTTACCGGCCATCATGCGGCCAGGGCAGGTTATGCCTTTAAGTGGCAGGATGTGTCTGCGTTTTCCAGGCTCTTGTATGTGGAGTGGTCCTGCGCGGCTTCCACCATTTCTCCGGTGGCGGTCTTTGAACCGATTCAGCTGGAAGGAACCACAGTTTCCAGGGCTTCGCTGTGTAACTTAAGCGAGATGGAGCGGCTTGGCATCGGGAAGGAATGTACGCTGGAAATCATCAAGGCCAACAAAATTATTCCGAAATGTATTTCCGTCAGGGAGGCGTCAGGAAAGTTGGAGATTCCGTCCAGGTGTCCGGTCTGCGGTGCTGAGACAAAAATCCATACCAGTGAAAAGAGCAGGACAAAAACCCTTCACTGTACCAATCCGGAGTGCAGCGCAAAGCATGTGAAGAAGTTTACCCGGTTTGTCAGCAAAACGGGAATGGATATTGACGGTCTGTCCATCCAAACCATACTCCGGTTTATGAATGAGGGATTTATCAGCGATTTTGCGGATATTTTCAGGCTGTCAAAATATGCCGATACCATCCGGGAGATGGAGGGCTTTGGAGATAAGTCCTGCGAAAATATGATGCGTGCCATTGAAAAGAGCAGACAGGCGCATCCGGTTAATTTTATTTATGCGCTCTGTATTCCCATGATCGGGATTGACGCCGGAAAGAAGATCGTTGCGGAGTGCGGCTTTGACGGATTCTTAGAGCGTCTTGAGAAGGGGCAGGGATTTGATGACATTGACGGCATTGGGCCGGAAAAGTCAGGCTCTGTTATCCAGTGGTATGAGAATGAGAAAAATAAGTCCTCCTTGAAAGAACTGCTTGGGGAGGTTACAATAGAAAAGGTGGATTTAAAGCCGGATAAAGAGGGAAAATGCCAGGGACTGACCTTCGTGATCACAGGCGATGTCCATCATTATAAGAACCGGGATGAATTTAAGGCCTATGTGGAAGCCTCCGGCGGCAAGGTGACGGGAAGCGTCACCTCCAAAACGAATTATCTTGTGAATAATGATGCGGCTTCCGCTTCCTCCAAAAACCGAAAGGCAAAGGAACTGGGGATTCCCATTATCACAGAGGATGAATTTGTGAGCCGTTTCGGGGCATAAAAGGAGAGACAAAAAGTTAAAACGTAATTTATCATCCTGATAAAGAAATGGAGTGAATGTTATGCCGATCAAAGTACAGAGAGACCTTCCTGCAAAGGAGATATTGGAAAATGAAAATATATTTGTGATGGACGAATACCGGGCCATGCATCAGGATATCCGCCCCCTGCAGATCTGCATCCTGAATCTAATGCCGGTAAAGCAGGATACGGAGCTGCAGCTTGCCCGCGTGCTGTCCAACACCCCCCTTCAGATTGATGTTTCCTTCATGAAAATGAACAGTCATCATTCCTTAAATACGCCAATCCAGCATTTAAACAGGTTTTATAATACCTTTGACGAGTTGAAAGAGAGGAAGTTTGACGGCCTGATCATCACCGGGGCGCCGGTGGAGCAAATTCCCTTTGAGGAAGTGGATTACTGGCAGGAGCTGTGTGAAATCATGGAGTGGACCAAAAGAAACGTAACCTCCACCCTCCACATCTGCTGGGGGGCACAGGCAGGGCTTTACTATCATTTTGGGATAGAGAAAATACTTTTGCCTGAAAAACTTTTCGGGGTTTACCGGCATAAGGTTATGAACAGGAAGATACCTCTGGTGAGAGGGTTCGACGACTATTTTATGATTCCTCACAGCAGGCATACGGCGGTGAGCTCAGAAGCCATCTACAATTGTAAGGAGCTTACAGTGCTTGCCGATTCCGAGGAGGCGGGTGTGTTCCTCTGCATGACGGAGGGAGGAAAGCAGATTTTCGTCACGGGCCATCCCGAATATGACAGGTATACCCTTCACAACGAATACCTTCGGGACAAAAACAAAGGGCTTCCCATTCAGATGCCCAAAAACTATTATCCGGAGGATGATGATACCAGGAAGCCGGATTTGCAGTGGAGGTCGCACAGTAATAATCTTTATTCTAACTGGCTGAATTATTACGTGTACCAGGTGACTCCATATGAAAATTAAAGCGGGATTTAACAGTGTGGAAAGCCTGTAAATATGCGGATTGGACGGATTGGCTGTTTTAAACCTGAGTTACGTAAAACCTCATTTTACTCCGTTATTTTACAGTAAAATGGGGTACAAAATGGGGTACAGGAAAAATGTTGTGGGGTACAGTTATCTTGGAATTTATTCCAGTGATGATACCCCCATAAAGATTGCAGCGGACTCCTTATGTATGGTATATTGTAGGAGAAGGAGAATGGAATGGAGGAGTAATAGAGTAAATCGTAACGGATATCATATCAGATATCAGATATCAAATTGTATGGGAAGAATTAAGCATATCCAATGATTTTATGTTTGGGAAGGTGATACAGGATACGGAGCTGTGCAGGGAGCTGCTACAGAGAATACTTCCTGATCTTGATATTGACCATATAGAATATCCGGAACTTACTATCAGAGCATGATCGACCTGCAGATGATTGATAAAGGGCAGTTTTATAAGAAGCTCAATCCAAGCTATGTCATCTTTATTTGCCAGTTTGATTTGTTTCATATGGGGAGGCATATTTATACTTTTGAGAATATCTGCAGGGAAGATAAGAATATTTCACTGGGGGATGGTGCGGTAAAGATATTTTTAAATGCAGATGGGAAAATGGATGATGTCAGCAGGGAACTGAAAGCATTTTTAGACTATGTGGCAGGGAAAAAATCAGAGGAGGCATTCGTAAATAAATTAGAGGAGGCAGTAAAGGCCGCAAAGAAAAACAGGGAATGGAGGCGTGAATATATGACTTTGTTAATGAGAGATCAGGAGAATATTGAAAAAGGGATTGAAAAGGGAATTAGAGGAATGGTATCGGCACTCAAGGAATTAAATATTCCAGACGCAACGATTATGCAGAAAATCCGGGAGAAGTTCGATCTTTCCGGGGAAGAAGCAGAGCGGTATGTCAGGTGAATATGGAAGCAGGAGATAAAGTATGGCAGGGCTGGAACCCAGCTTTTTAGAAAGGGCAGCAGGATGGCAAAGAAAACACAAAAATTAAAACCTGATACGGTACTGAAAAATTATTGGAGAAGCAATGAGCGGTTTGC
>ERZ808044.405-NODE-405-length-48891-cov-10.197771_pt1 | contig 48891 bp, 47 predicted proteins | sample MGYA00380195_ERZ808044 | MGnify/ENA primary metagenome ERZ808044 (study PRJEB31490, sample SAMN06133423) | mouse gut metagenome | isolation source: Z7_2 | host: mice | place: China: Chengdu | collected 2015-05 ...
TAGATTATGAACAAAGAAGAGACATTATTACAGAAGAGGCTGCTGGAACTGTCCCGGACTGCTTATATTCGGGGGATCGTTACTTTCAGCGATTTTCTCAATTTGAATGAACTGAATATCTTACATACCACTCCGAAGAATCTCCTGCAGTCACCCTATGAGACTTCTGGCGGGTATGGCCTAGCGGAGCGTCAGATGGTTGCTTTTCTACCTGATGCTCTTTATTATGCGTTCCAATATCCATTCCGAATCCTTGAGATACAACCGCTGAACAGACGTTTTTCTGAGGAGCTGGGGCACCGTGATTATCTCGGGGCGGTCATGAATCTGGGAATTGAGCGGTGCAAGCTTGGAGATATTATGATTGACGGAGAAAAAGCCCTGTTGTTTGTAAGGGAAGAGCTGGCAGATTATGTCATAGAGAATCTGACGCGGATTAAGCATACTTCTGTTCAGGTTCATACAGCGCCAGAGCTTGCCGCCTCGTATGAGCCAAGATACGAGGAACTAAAAGGCACTGTCGCGTCTGTCCGGTTAGATTCGGTGCTCTCACTGGCTTACCCTCTGTCAAGAAGCAAGCTGACAGCCTATATCGAGGGCGGAAGAGTATTTGTCAATGGGAAACTGATCACCAGCAACGGTTACCGCTTAAAAGAAGGCGATATTATCTCCGTGAGGAAGATGGGACGTATCGTATATGACGGGGTATTGTCTGAGACGAAGAAGGGACGGTATCTGGCGGCTATTCGAAGGTATCTGTAGAAGATTCCGGCAAAATGCAGAGAAAGGACAGATAAGAATATGGAAAATAAAAATATCAGAATTCAGAACAGCAGCCGTTATATTCATTATCTGGCGGCAATCGTCGGCGCTGCCGTACTTATATTCCTGGATCAGTTCACGAAGCATCTCGTACTGGACAGGCTGAAGGGCCAGCCGCCGTTCATTATATGGGAGGGCGTCTTTCAATTAGAGTACCTGGAGAACCGGGGCGCTGCCTTTGGTCTGTTCCAGAATCAGAGGATATTCTTTTTTGCCTGTGTATTTATCATCAGCATTGCGATCCTGTGGTTCTATCACAGGACGCCTATGGATCAAAGATATCTTCCTTTGAGGTTATGCGCTGTCTTCATCATGGCCGGGGCATGGGGGAACTGCATCGACCGGATCACGCTGAATTATGTGGTGGATTTCTTGTATTTTAAATTGATTGATTTCCCTATATTTAACGTTGCGGACATCTATGTCACGGTCGCTACCTTTGCTTTGGCGCTCTTCATTTGTTTCTATTATAAGGAGGATGAGCTTGAAAGAATTCTACGTCACTGAGAACCAGGCAAAAGAGCGGGTTGACCAATATTTGTCAGAAATGCTTGAAGGCTGTACCAGATCCTATATCCAGAAGTTGATTAAGGAAGACCTGGTCTGTGTAAACCAATCCCCTGTAAAGGCGAGCTGCAGGCTCCTGCCGGGAGATCTGGTGACGGTAACGGTCCCGGAGATCAAAGAACCGGACATCGTTCCGGAAGAGATCGCACTCGATATCCTGTATGAGGATTCGGATATTATCATTGTCAACAAGCCCAAACAAATGGTGGTGCATCCGGCTGCCGGACATTACAGCGGGACATTGGTCAACGCGTTAATGTATCACTGCCGGGAGGAACTGTCAGGAATCAACGGCATGATGCGTCCCGGAATCGTGCACCGGATCGATATGGATACCACAGGCTCCCTGGTGGCCTGCAAGAATGATCTTGCACACCAAAGCCTGGCAGAACAGTTGAAGGTGCACTCTATTAAGCGGGTCTATGCGGCAATCGTACATGGGATCGTCAGGGATGACAGCGGCACCGTCGACGCCCCGATCGGAAGGCACCCTGTCGACCGCAAGAAGATGAGTATCCATGCCAGGAACGGGAAAAGGGCTGTGACTCACTACAGAGTCATACAGAGACTACAAGGCGAGAGCGTACGTGCTGCAGGATGCCCGGACGGATTCACTTACCTGGAATGTGAACTGGAGACAGGGCGTACACACCAGATCCGGGTGCATATGGCCAGTATCGGACATCCTCTTTTGGGCGATATGGTCTACGGACCGCGCAGATGTCCATTCCCCAAGCTTCAGGGCCAGACCCTTCATGCGAAGACTCTGGGACTGATCCATCCCAGGACCGGAGTATATCTGGAGACAGAAGCGCCTTTGCCGGAGTATTTTCTTCAGCTATTGGATAGATTACAGTAATTTTATTTGTAAAATTTTCGAAAATTCTATACAATTCCAATGAATTATTATATAATATATACATCAACAATGAATAGGAGTGTGATTTGCATGGCAAAAACGAATACAATTATCACGATAGGCAGGCAGTATGGAAGCGCCGGCAGAGAGATTGGCTATAAAGTTGCAGCAGATTTGGATATTAAATTATATGACAAGGAGATGCTTGACCGTGCTGCCAAAGAGAGCGGTATCTGTCAGGAATTATTCGAGACGCATGACGAGAAGCCTACCAACAGCTTCCTCTATTCCCTTGTGATGGACACATATTCTCTGGGATATACTTCCGGGAGCTATACCGATATGCCGATCAACCATAAGGTATTCCTGGCTCAGTTTGACGCGATCAAGAAGATTGCGGATGAAGGGCCCTGTATTCTGGTAGGCCGGTGTGCCGATTATGCGTTGGAGGAATATGACAATGTGATCCGTCTGTTCATCCATGCCGATATGGATGCAAGGATCAGACGGATCGCAAGGATCTATGACCTCACAGATGCGAAAGCCAAAGACCTAATCGTAAAGACCGATAAAAAGCGGGCAAGCTACTATAATTACTACAGCAACAAGAAGTGGGGCGCAGCAGAGAGCTACGACTTCTGCCTGAACAGTTCGATGCTTGGAATCGAGGGTACGGCCGACGCGATCAAGGAGTTGGTTGCCCTAAAGGAAAGCGATACAGAGAAAAAATTATAAAGTTATGATAAGGGTCTTACAGGCAGGACCCGCTCGGGCCACCCCTGTATATTTCCATTCAAGATAGCCGTGAACATCCTCTGTCTGGCTCCGGGATGTTCATGGTTCAACTGCGCTATAAGTTCTTTGGCGTACTGTCTCTTAGTATAACCGTCGATCGGACACCGGCTCGTGACAACCGGCAGTTCATACTTGTTCTTAAATCCGATAACATCGGCTTCATTGACAAACATCATCGGACGGATGACCGTCAGTTCCATACGGTCCAGATAGCTCTTCGGGGAAAAGGAATAAAAACGGCCTTCAAAGAGCAGCGAGAGCAGCATGGTCTCAATAATATCATCCTTGTGATGTGCATACGCCACCTTATTGCAGCCCGTCTCCTTGACCGCCTGATTCAGCGCTCCTTTGCGCATCTTGGCGCAAAGAGAACAGGGATTGCTCTCCTTGCGTTCCTCAAACAGGATATGGGCGATGTCTGTCTTAACGATCTGATAGGGTACTTGAAGCTCCCTGCAAAGTTCTGTTACCGGTGTAAAATCACACTCTGAATAACCAAGGTCCACCGTAACGGCGCTGAGTTCAAATCTCTTCGGATAGAACCTCTTCAATCCGTGCATTGCGTACAGGAGTGTCAGGCTGTCCTTGCCGCCGGAGATTCCAACGGCAATATGGTCGCCCTCCTGGATCATAGAATATTCGTCAACGGCTTTGCGGGTGAAGCTTAGAAGTTGTTGTAATTTCATTCGTATATCCTTTCAATTTGACTTTCCATTTTCAGTATGATCTGATATAACTTAAGACTCACGTAGTTTTACGGCCGACGCTGCCTTACGGCGTCTGTCTTCGTCGATCGCCGCGTAGTGCTTCTTGGTGGTATTCACATCCTTATGGCCAAGGACATCTGCTACGAGATAAATATCACCGGTCTCTTTATAGAGAGACGTACCGTAGGTACTGCGAAGCTTATGGGGAGTGATCTTCTTATTCGGCGTTACCTGGCGCGCGTACTTCTTCACCATGTTCTCCACAGCCTGAACTCCCATACGCCGCTTCTGTGATGAGAGGAACAGGGCGTTCTCATGGCCGGAGAGGGGAGTGACAGACTTGCGGCTGCCTTCGATATACTGAGCCAAAGCCTGAGCAACTTCGTCCCCGAAATAGACGACCATCTGATTGCCGCCCTTACGGGTGACGGTGATTCCGTTGTTCTTAAAGTCCACGTCGTTCAGATCGAGCCCGACACATTCCGACACACGGATACCGGTTCCCAGAAGAAGCGTCAGGATAGCAAGATCACGTTCGCGCGTCTTATTATAATAGGTAAGAGATTGTCCGGTCAACTGGCTCCCGCAGTTCTCCACAAAGTCTAAAAGCAACGCGACCTCATCCGTATCAAGCCTTATGATCGCTTTATCATGAAGCTTCGGCATATCGACCAATAACGTTGGATTCTTGGTTATGATCTGGTGCTTGTAGTAATAATTATAGAAGCTTCGAAGCGCGGACATCTTTCTGGCAAGTCCTTTTTCGCCGTTGGTTATCAGTTCGTCTTCATGTTCATATACCTTCAGATATTCCATGTATTCCTCAATATCTACAGGCTCAAGCTTCTCAAGATCGTCCACTTTGAACTGATCGATAGAATACCCCTTGTATACAGGATTATTCTCCATCAGGAAGCGGAAAAAGATGCGCACATCATACGCGTAATTGATTCTGGTTCTTGCCGAGGACTTGGGCTCAATCGCCCGGAAATAATCCTTGGCAAACGGCGGCAAAGTCTTGAGGACTTCGCGCAGCCGGATCGTCTGATCGATACGTGTCTGTTCATGATATGTCTTTGTATCAGCCATAGATAGACCTCCTTCTATTGATCGAGCTGATTATAGCATATCCGGTCCTTTTTGTCTACATCTTTTGGAAAAATCGGTATTTGTCGTATAGATCTATATCTATCCCACTGTTGAAAATTTCTGGAAAAATTACCGCTTAGACCGAAATTATCTTTACAGCGCATAATAAGGAATGGTCAGATATTGTCCGTCCTGTATGTTATTAGAAGTCAAACCGTTAATCGTCTTTACTTCTTTGATGTAGTCATAAATGGAACCATAGGCCATATCGGAATATTCTTCGGCGATATCCCACAATGTATCGCCGGAGGTTACCTCTATACTGGTATAATAAATCTGTTTCCCGGGACAATTATCTTCATGGGCATCTGCAAAACGGTCTGCTCCCAGGACATTCAGACCTAATAAAAAGATTAAAAGAAACAAAGCTGTCAATACTTTCTTAATAAAAAGTTTCCTTCTTCGGTGTATCCTACTGTGAATCTTATATGGACAGGATGCGCTCATGATATTCTTCCCCCCTTGATATACTGCTGATATTATAATTCCGAACACTCATTCCGAACAACCGTTCTATAAAAATATTATATATTCCGAACAACTGTTTGTCAATATTTCACACTAATTTTTTCGAACATATTTTCTAAACATTTGTTTGCTATTTGACAGATAATGTGATAAAATATTAATAAGTATACAAACTATGATTAAGGAGGTTTCTATGGGACAAGGTAAGATAAGCCCAAAACAGCAGGAAATATTAGAATATATCAAGTCACAGATCCTGGAGCGGGGGTTTCCGCCTGCAGTCAGAGATATCTGCGAAGCGGTTCATCTGAAGTCCACTTCTTCGGTCCATTCTCATCTTGAGACGTTGGAAAAGAACGGCTATATACGGCGTGATCCGACCAAACCAAGAGCCATTGAGATTCTGGATGATTCCTTTAATTTTGTACGGCGTGAGATGGTGAATGTGCCAATTGTCGGACGTGTGGCGGCCGGCGAACCGCTATTGGCTGAACAGAACATTGAGGACTACTTTCCTATCCCGATGGAATACATGCCGAATAACCAGACTTTTATTCTCCGGGTGAAAGGTGAGAGCATGATTAATGCCGGAATTCTTGACGGAGATTATGTTCTTGTGGAACAGTGCTCTTCTGCCCGCAACGGCGAGATGGTTGTTGCGCTCATCGAAGACGGTGCAACGGTGAAGACTTTCTATAAGGAAACAGGATATATCCGTCTGCAGCCGGAGAATGATACGATGGAGCCGATTATTGTGACGGATCTGCAGATACTTGGTAAAGTGATTGGTATTTTTCGGTTCTTCAGATAAAGAATCAGCAGCTATGATCAGGCATTTTCTTCTCATAGCTGCTGTTTGCAAAGTTTCATTTTATGGTCGGATTCCATCTACAGATCCGACGGGTCTTCTATCTTCTTTCCGTCACTCCAGATACGCTCCAGGTGGTAGAACTCACGGTTCTCCCGATCGAACACATGGACGACCACATCTCCATAATCCAGAAGAACCCAATTGCCGGAACGCATTCCCTCACGTTGTATCTGCGTATGGCCGGCCTCATGCATCTTCTCTTCCACATTGTCAACCAGTGCTTTTACCTGGCTGTCACTGGATCCGCTTGAGATAACAAAATAATCTGCAAGCGGAGATATCTCCGAGATATCGATGATACAGATGTCCTCTCCCTTCTTATCTTCCAGCGCGCGGTAAGCGATCCGTGCCATTTCCTTTACCTGCTCCATATTGCTTTGCTCCATGTTACTCCTCCTGTTCCTCACGTTTATTTTTATAATAAAGATATGTTTTTTCTGTCATTGGGTCGATGGGGATGTCTTTACTGTTCAAATATATCAGAGAATCCTCTAATATCCGATACAGACAGGCGTCGATGTCTGTAAACGCCAGTTTCCGAACTTCAGCCATATTGGGCAATTCCTTTCTTCCCGGCTCGATATAATCTGCAATATAGATAATCTTATCCAGGAGAGACATATGCGGGCAGCCCGTAGTGTGGCTTGCTATGGCATTGATAATGTCCTTATCCTTAATGTGATACTTCTTGGCTGCGAGAAATGCCCCAAGCTTAGCGTGAAGAAGGCTTGGATTCTCCCGTTCCACTTCTGACACACTTAAGTGATATTTCTTACAAAGCTTGATCTTCGTATCCCCGGAGAGACATTTGGCACAGTCATGGAGAAGTCCTGCCAACAGTGCTTTCTCGATGTCTTCGTCATAACGCATGGCAAGGGATGCAGCGGTATACATCACGCCCAGTGTATGCTCATACCGGTCCTTGTCAAGTTCTGTCATTATTTTCCGCCGAATTTTAGTTATCTTATGATTCATGATCTGGAGCCCTCTTCTTTATACAGATGATTCTTAAGAATATACTCATTGACTGCGTCCGGAACCCAATCTGAGATGTTTCTGCCACTTTTGACGGCTTCCCTCAATTCATGAGAAGAAATCCGAATCAAGGGCGTGATAAGGAGCCTGATTCGGGCATGGTACCTTTCTGTCAGCTCATGAATCTTCGCTTCCATCTCCTGGCTGGTATTAATCTCGTCCCGGTAAGCAACCAGAACCGTACATGTAGGAAAGAGCCGTTCAGGATGCACCCAGTGATCGATCATAAACAACGAATCCGCACCGATGATAAAGTAAAAGTCATCTTCTGGATAGATCCCTTTTAAATACTCCATTGTACTGTAAGAATAAGATACCTCATTACGGTTTGCTTCATATGTTTCCAGACGGAATTCCCTGTAAGGCGCGATGGCAAGCCGTACCATCTCCACCCGGTCCCGTACATCCGTTCCCTGTAAGGAAATGTCCTTGTGAGGAGGATTCCCATTCGGCATATACCAGACTCTGTCAAGTCCAAACGCTTCATGGGCAGCCCTTCCAAGCATCAGATGTCCATTGTGTATTGGATCAAAGGTCCCGCCCATAATCCCAATCTTCATAGTCTCCAACTCCGTTTCTTTTTCTCCCCGGCCTGTAGTGCCTGAAACCAGGTGATGATGCTAAGGAACTGTTTCCTAAGGTAGTTCAATCCTTTTATTTTTGTCCTTCCCTTCTCTGTACAGGACAATCTTCTTACCTATAACCTGTACAACCTGGGAACGCGTACGCTCCGCCAGCATATCCGCCAGCATCCTTGGATCATCCATACAGTTTTTCAGTACGCTGACCTTAATAAGCTCTCTTGCCTCCAATGCTTCTCCTACTGCTTTGGTAAGTTCCGGTGTCATACTATTCTTTCCAATCTGAAAAATTGGATCCATGGTCATCGCAAGCCCCTTTAAATACGCTCTCTGCTTTGTCGTCATCTTCTCTCTCCTTTTTATCCATAACCAATTTAACGAGGACAGTATTATCTGTAATAATCAAATTGCAGGCCATACATACGAACGGTATCACCTTCTTGTATTCCGGAAGCCTCAAGCTCATCCAGAATTCCGGTATCCTTCAGGAATTTCTGGAAGAAGGCAAAGCCTTTCTCGGAATCCAGATTCGTATAGCCAAGCATCTTTTCAATCTTCGGCCCTTCCACAACATATACGCCCTCTTCTACTTCCACAGTATAAGGCAGATTCTCATAAATCAGTTCCTCATCCGGGAAATACTCCTGCTCGAACACGATCGGAGCCTGATCTAACCCCTTAAGCTTCTCTGACACAGCGTATAAAAGTTTTGAGACGCCTGCTCCTGTTACCCCCGAGATCGGGTATACGTCAATCCCCTTTGGCTCAAATTCTGCCTTCAGGCGTGCAATCGGATCATCCTCCTTTGAACAGATCACATCGATCTTGTTGGCTGCAATAACCTGCGGCCTTCTCGCAATATCCGGATTATATGCTTCTAATTCTGCGTTGATCTTATAGATATCCTCTACCGGGTCGCGCCCTTCCGTACCTGCGGCATCCACAACATGGATCATCAGCTTCGTTCGCTCAATATGACGCAGGAATTCGTGTCCAAGTCCTACTCCGTCAGAGGCGCCTTCAATCAGCCCTGGAATATCTGCAATGACAAATCCCTCTCCATCCGGCAGATCGACCACTCCCAGGTTCGGATTCAGAGTCGTAAAGTGATAATTCGCGATCTTGGGCCGGGCATTCGTCACACGGGAAAGAAAAGTCGATTTGCCCACATTGGGGAATCCCAGCAGTCCGACATCCGCAATCACCTTTAATTCCAGGGAAACCCACAATTCACGGGAAGGCTGTCCCGGCTGTGCATATTTGGGTACCTGCATAGTTGCGGTAGCATAATGCTGGTTGCCAAGACCGCCTTTCCCTCCCTTTAGAATAATCTGCCTGCGGTTATCTCCGGACATATCCGCAATCACCTTGCCGGATTCTGCTTCCTTTACGACCGTTCCTTCCGGAACTTTCAAGACCATGTCCTTTGCGTCTGCTCCATGACACCGCCTTTTCCCCCCGGCTTCTCCATCTTTTGCAACATATTTTTTCCTGTGACGGTAGTCCTGTAAAGTGTTAAGCCCTTCATCCACTTCAAAGATCACATCACCGCCGCGTCCGCCGTCTCCGCCATCCGGACCGCCGTTCGGCACATATAGTTCTCTGCGGAAACTGACATGGCCGTCCCCGCCTTTACCCGACCTTATCAATATCTTTGCTCTGTCTGCAAACATGGTTTTCCTCTCTTTTTTATATTAGTGTACTGATACGTCAGCACATTAGTTTAAAAAAGAGTGCTGCCCTCAAACTGATATCAGTTATCCTGCAACACTCCTTTCACTTACGGTACCCCACAGTACGAAAATCAATCAAAATTATATACTGTCTGCCTAAGCTACCGGATAGATAGAAACCTGCTTCTTATCTCTTCCTTTTCTCTCAAATCTTACGACACCGTCAACAAGTGCGAACAATGTGTCATCACCGCCGCGTCCGACATTAACGCCTGGATGAATCTTTGTTCCGCGCTGTCTGTAAAGGATATTACCGGCTTTTACAAACTGTCCGTCCGCTCTCTTGGCGCCAAGCCTCTTAGATTCGGAATCTCTTCCGTTCTTTGTAGAACCAACACCCTTTTTATGAGCGAAAAACTGAAGGTTTAATTTCATCATGGTTGCTGCACCTCCTCGAATGTTAAATCAATATATTCTGCATAGTTCTCATCATCAGCCATCTCCTCCAACCCGAGAATCATCGTCCGAAGCAACAAACTTGCGTCATCCGACGGATGTCCGCTTATCACATGATAAGCAATCCTTCCGGTCTCTTCATTGGTAACAAGGGAACAGGGATCCTTCGCATACAGTTCGATGGCATTCATTGTATTGATAATCAGCACAGAAGCCGCCGCACATACGACATCAGATCCTTCCTCACTATATCCGGCATGTCCCTCCGAAAGAAATCCGACACACTCTCCCCTGTCATTCTGGTAAATGGTTACATGAATCATGGAATCTCTCCAAATTTAAGCGTTGATCTTGTCAATCTTTACTGCAGTATACTGCTGTCTGTGACCGTTCTTCTTATGGTAACCAGTTTTTCTCTTATACTTGTAAACAATGACTTTTCTGGCTTTCCCGTTCTCTACTACAGATGCTTCTACAGAAGCTCCGGACACGGTCGGATTCCCTACTTTTAATTCGTTGTCACTTACTGCAAGCACTTGGTCAAATGTATAAGTCTCTCCGGCTTCTACACCAAGCTTCTCTACTTTAATGATATCGCCTTCGGCTACTTTGTACTGCTTACCACCTGTTGCTATAATTGCGTACATATGGCACCTCCTATTATCATTACTCGCCAATTGTGGTGTCTCTGGAATGTTGGGAAAAACTCTCCAGAAATCTTGGAAACCTCATTGTGCGGCATACTGGTATATAATAGCATATACACTGGTAAAATTCAAGTCTAAATTTGGGTAAATATCATTTTTTACAGCCCCAGCAAGCGGCAGGCATTACCGGAAAAGATCAGCTCCTTCTCTTCCTGCGTAAGCGGCATGGCAGAAAGAATCTCAACAAACTCCTTCTGGCCTGCCCATGGAGAATCTGTGCCGAACAGGATCTTATCCGCGCCATGGGTGCGTACGATCCGGACAAACTGTTCCTCCGGGATACGTCCCAGTACAACGCCCGTATCAAAATAAACGTCCTCTCCGACGAGATACTCTTCCACCTCGTCCCAGAGTTCATTGCCGCCCAGATGTGCAAGTACCAGTTTTCCGGGGCGCACATCCTTAATTACCTGAAGCGCCATCTGCGGGGTACAATGAATATCCTTTGGGCTTTTGGGATCAACTCCTGCATGGACGCAGACGATCAGGTTAAGTTCAGAGGCACAGGCAATCAATCTTTTATAGCGGATATCATCAAAATACATGTCCTGATAATCCGGATGCAGCTTGATCCCCTTGATCCCCATCTCTTTCACCTGTCTTAAGATCTCTTTGTAATTCTCACAGGCCGGGTGAATCCCGCCGAATGAAATCACCGGCTGTTCCTGATACTGTGCGGCAAACCGGTTGACAGACTCTGCCTGTGAAGTCTTGGTAACGGCAGGAAGCGAGATGGATATATCAATCCCTGCTTCTTGTGTGGATCTGCTAAGTCCGGCATACGTGCCGTCTGTATATGGTTTTACCTTACAGATTCCTTCCAGAAAATCTAAGGTTCCCTTCGCTATTTTATCCGGAAACATATGTGCATGAAAATCAATTATCATGACATTCCTCACATCCTTTCATCCTGTTGTAGCAGTATTCTATAATATCACGCCGGGTGATTATTCCGATAAAATGTCCCTCGTCGTCGACAACCGGCACAAAATTCTGTTCCATTGCTCTGCCGATCAGATCTTCCATCTTAGACTTGGCTGTCACACACTGATAATCCAGCCTTCTGTCCACCTTCATCACACCGATATATTCTGCATCCTTCAGGTTCAGAAGATTCCAGCGCTTCAAGGACCACAGAAGATCACCTTCCGTGATGGAACCGACATATTTCCCTTCTTTATTCAGAATAGGTACAGAGGAATACTTATGGTATTCCATAATCTCCAAAGCCTGACGAAGCGTATGGTAATCGTAGATATAAGCCAGTTCGCTCTTTGGCTTCAGGAAAAATAAAATATTCATGTACATCTCCTTCCTATATCATAGTGTTGACAAAAATATCATAAATAGCGTTGACCGCATCATTAAAATCATGATTACGGACACCTATGATAATATTTAATTCACTGGAACCCTGGTCGATCATCTTCACATTCACATTCGCATGGGCCAGTGCAGAGAATATTCGCCCGGAAGTCCCCCGGGTCGCACGCATCCCTCTGCCTACAACCGCAATCAGAGCAAGGTCTGACTCCAGTTCCAGAATATCCGGCTGAACCATTCGGTGAATTCCCGCGATCACCTCCTGTTCCTTCTCTTCGAATTCATCCTGATGGACAAAGATGGTCATGGTGTCGATCCCGGAAGGCATATGCTCGATAGAGATATGATTCATCTCAAATACTTCCAGTACTTTTTTGCAGAAGCCGACCTCTGAATTCATCATTGCCTTTTCTACAGTAATAGAAGCGAAGTCCTTCTTACCTGCAATTCCCGTAATTATGAACCTTGGCTTTCTGCAGGTTCCTTCCACGATCAAAGTCCCTTTGTCTTCCGGTGAATTGGTGTTGCGGATGTTAATCGGAATTCCTTCCTTGCGTACCGGGAAGATCGCATCTTCATGAAGCACAGTCGCGCCCATATATGATAATTCCCGCAGTTCCCTGTAAGTGATTACGTCAATCGCTTTTGGATTCCTGACTATACGCGGGTCCGCGATCAGAAAACCGGATACATCTGTCCAGTTCTCATACATATCCGCCTGAATCGCCTTTGCCACAATAGAGCCGGTAATGTCCGAACCGCCTCTTGAGAAGGTTTTTACCCTTCCGTCAGGCATCGCACCGTAGAATCCCGGAATTACGGCCCGCTCTGTCTCGGCAAGCTTTACGGAAAGAATATCGTCTGTCCTTTCTCCGTCAAAATTCCCCTCTTCATCAAAGCAGATGACATCCGCGGCATCAACAAATTCATAGCCCAGGTAAGCTGCCATAAGAATACCGTTCAGATATTCTCCTCTTGAAGCGGCATAATCCCTGCCAAGCTTTTTGATAAAATTAATCCGGATTGTTTTAAACTCTTCGGCCAGATCAATGGAAAGATCAAGTCCTTTTATGATCTCATCGTAACGTGCCCGGATCGCAGCAAGTTGTTCTTCAAACTCTTCCTCATACTCATCGTCCATCGTGGCAAGGTTGTAACAACTATACAGCATATCCGTTACCTTTGTATCATCTGGCGTACGTTTTCCGGGTGCAGACGGAATAACATATCTTCTGGACTCGTCCTTTCGGATGATTCTTGCGGCCTTCTTAAACTGTTCTGCATTTGCAAGCGAACTCCCACCAAATTTTACAACTTTATTCATCTCTCTCTGTAATCCTCCAAACCGCTCTTTTTCTGTATGATTCTATAAGTCCCTCTTTATCCGGGGAGACCTTTTTATATTACATCATTTTCCAATCATCTGCAATGGAATATCTTTATGAAATACAACGCCTTTCATCCCAAGCCTGTTGGCAGCTTCCACATTTTCTGGTCTGTCGTCATAAAATACGGCTTCTTTGGGTTCGATAGAATATCGTTCAAGAAGAATACGGTAGATCTTTTCATCAGGTTTGATGCATTTTACCTCATAAGAGAAGATTCCTCCGTCAAAGCTCTCAAGAAACGCGAGCTTGTCCTTCGTCCGCTGATAGAGTTCGCAGGAATAATTGGACAGATAGTATAGCTTACAACCCTGCCCGCGGAAATATTCGATCCATTTTTTCGTGTAATCAAGCGGCACAATCGTTCCCTCGAATCCCGCGAATACCTCTCGGATCTCACGCTTTAGATCCGGCGCATTCTCAATGAAGAGATCAAGCCATTCTTCTGTGGAAATAAGCCCGATATCTCCTTTTGCCCAGTCTTCATTGCGAAATACTGCATTAGCTACACGCTGGAATATCTCCTCATCATAACGGAATGTACGCAGATAGCTCTCCCAGTCATAATCGACCAGCACATTCCCGACATCAAATATTACTGTCTTCATATCAACCCTCTATACTTTCTGCAAAATGATATTAATTACAATCTTTATATGACATAACTAACGGATGACATCCGCAAAGACTGCGCCTGATGCTCTCCTTAAATCTTCCGGACGAAGCTTAAGCTGCATTCCAAGCTTTCCTCCGCTGACGTGCATATATTCTAGCTGACATGCCGCATCATGAATAACCGTCGGGTACTGCTTCTTCATTCCGATTGCAGTACATCCGCCCCGTATATAGCCGGTTACCTGAGTCAGTTCTTTCAGGTGCAGCATCTCTAAAGACTTTTCTCCCACTACTTTGGCTGCTTTCTTAAAATCTATCTCTTCCTCTATCGGGATTACGAACACATAATGCTGACCGGTCTTCCCTGTTGTGACCAACGTCTTATATACCAATGAATGGTCATACCCCAGCCGGTCTGCCACCTGAATTCCGTCTGTAAAGTCTTCACATTCATATTCTTCGTATTCATATGGAATCTTCTGACGGTCCAGAATACGCATGGCGTTTGTTTTCACTTCTTTTTTACTCATTTTGAAACTCCTCCCTAAATCTGGTCTAAAGGTACAAATGCCATAGAATCCTGCGGCTTTTGTGTGCTCTTTGCATAGACGTCGATACGGCGGTAATGAAAAGGAACACTATCCGGATCTTCCCCGATATATTCCAGAAAAGCCCGGATTACAAGGTCCGGCTTCAGATTCTGTTCGCTTCCTGCAGCCAGGAACAGGTGGATTCCATTTTCTTCTAACCGCATCTGATAGATCATAGGCTTAATGTCTGTCTGTGTCTCGCTCCGCTTAGTTCTTTTTAGAACCACTATGCTTTCCTGCCGCAGAAATTCATCTATTTTCTCATTCCATGATGCGGGAAATGGTTTGGGGACCTCTGCCGACTTTGGGGACTCTAGGAGTACGGCACGGTAGCCCGCCGCCGCAACAATCGTCATACCGCTGCTCTTCTTATCGTCCGGTATCCTTATAAAGTTCACAACCTCGATTCCTTCTACCGTCACTTCGTTCAGGCGCCGAATCGCATCCTGCGGATCCATCTCTTCCCTTAATTCAATATCCAGGTATTCTCCGTCGCTGGTGATGCCGACCCCCAGAGGCTGCGCAAACGACATAATCATATGCGGACTGTATCCTCCTGTAAACGCAATGGGAATCCCGGCACGCCGCATCGCCTTCTGGAAGAACCGCATCACATCCAGATGTCCGATAAACCGCATCACTCCGTATTTACGGAATTTAATTCTTGCTTTCAATGCAGACACCTCCTTTGTATTTCATGGCGCCGCAGCCGGAACATCTTACCCGGCAGTTAGGCGTTACTTCTCCTTTCATTGCCCTCTTCCACTCCTGATACAGGAAATCCTTCGTCACACCGATATCAATGAAATCCCATGGGAAGAGTTCGCTTTGGTCTCTTTCTCTCAGATTATAGAATCCGATATCTACTCCGGTATTCTCAAATGCCTGCATCCATTTTTCGTTGTCAAAATTCTCTGTCCAGGAATCATACAGGCATCCCAGGCGGTACGCTTCCAGAAGAACCCTGGAGAGCCTGCGGTCACCTCTTGCAAAGACGCCTTCCAGTACGGTCACATCTGCCTCATGCCAGTGGTATTTCAGGCTCTTGCGGTTAAGCTGTTCCTGAAACTCATGCTTAACGGCTGCGGCCCGTGCGATATATTCTTCCTTGTCATACATCTTCGCCCACTGGAACGGCGTAAACGGCTTTGGGATGAAAAAGGAGGTACTGGTAGTGATCTGGCATTTGCCGTTGCGCTTCTCCTTGGGAATCTCGTAGTACCGTCTGGCAATCTTGTCTGCAAGCCTTGGGATCGCTTTCATATCTTCTTCGGTCTCGGTGGGAAGTCCCAGCATAAAGTAGAGCTTTACCTTATTCCAGCCGCCCTCGAAGGCCTTGCCGGCGCCGTCTAAGATGATCTCTTCTGTCAGGCCCTTATTGATCACATCCCTCATCCGCTGTGAGCCTGCTTCCGGCGCAAAGGTTAAGCTGCTCTTGCGGATATCCTGGACCTTCCCCATTACATCCAGAGAAAATGCATCAATCCTGAGAGACGGAAGGCAGATATTGATCCCCTCGTCCTTAAATTCTTCGATCAGGAAGGTAACCAGTTCTTTTAACTGGCTGTAATCACTGGAACTTAAGGAACTTAGAGATATCTCATCATGGCCGGTATTCTTGAGCATCTCACAGGCATATTGTTTCAACGTCTCCACATCCCGTTCCCTGGTGGGACGGTACAGCATTCCCGCCTGACAGAAACGGCATCCCCGGATACAGCCCCTCTGAATCTCTAATACCACGCGGTCCTGGGTGACCTTGATAAACGGAACTACCGGTGCTTTGGGATAATAAGTATCTGTAAGATTCGCTGCCATCTGTTTCTGGATCGTCTGCTTCGCGTGGGCATTCGTGGGCGTAAAGGAAGCAATCGTTCCGTCTTCCTTATACTCTGTCCGGTAGAACTGCGGAACATAGATTCCTTCGATCTCGGCGGCCATCTGCAAGTAGTCCTTTCTGGAACTACCATTCTTTTTGTTCTCTTTGTAAGCATCAAGAAGCTGGTCGTAGACTGTTTCTCCGTCTCCGATATAGAACAGATCGAAGAATTCTGCCAGAGGTTCCGGATTGTAGGTACAGGGGCCTCCTCCGATCACGATAGGGTCAGATTCGGATCTGTCGCATGCATGTAAAGGTATGCCGCTTAAGTCAATGACCTGCAGGATATTCGTGTAGCACATCTCATACTGAATCGTGATTCCAAGGAAATCAAATTCTTTGATCGGATCCTGGGATTCCAGGGCAAAAAGCGGAATCTGGTCTTTACGCATAATCTGGTCTAAGTCCGTCCACGGAGAATAGACACGTTCACACCAGACATCTTCCCTGCGGTTGAACATGTCATACAGAATCTGAATGCCAAGGTGGGACATACCGATCTCGTAGACGTCCGGAAAACACATGGCGAAGCGGATATCCACCTTTGCCGGGTCTTTCATGACACTATTTACCTCATTCCCGATGTATCTCGCCGGCTTCTCGATTTTTAGTAATATTTCATCATTTAAGGCTAGTTTTCTCATAGGTTTCCTTTCGGTTTTTGTATATATTTCACAATTTTTTGCGTTCTGTTTTCCTTGTAGAATTCATAGAAATGTCTGCTGTCCGGCATTGCCATGGGAAAACAGGCGGTATTTACAAAAACGCAAGCTGTCAATATTATATACATTTTAAGGAAGAACTTCAAGCAAATATCCCTCATCTATTGGAATGTTTTCAATTTCTTTGCTGAATTTTCATCCTATATTGTAACAATCCAGCCATACGGCCGATTACTGTGCCGTATGGCTGGGTTGTTACAGATCTAAGATAATCTTTTAAATTTCTTTGCTGCATCTGTACGGAAGGTAACCTCCGCACAAGGCAGCCCCCTTTCACCAGTGCATCCGCTATCTTATACCCCTGAATATGCAGCGAATCCCGCATCAATTGGTAATACAACACCTGTAATTGCACTTGCAGTCTTTTCATCACATAAGAAAAATACGCCTCCAAGGAGTTCCTCTCCATCCACAAATCTTCCCATCGGCGTTCCATTTAAGATCTTATGGGAACGTGCAGTCGGCGTTCCATCCTCATTAAACAGCAGCGCTTTATTTTGTTTTGAAATAAGGAAACCTGGAGCAATTGCATTACAACGGATTCCTGTTCCTGCAAAATGCGTTGCCAGCCATTGCGTAAAGTTAGAAATACCCGCCTTTGCTGCAGAGTATGCCGGAATCTTTGTCAACGGAGTATAAGCGTTCATGGAAGAAATATTCAGAATACACCCTGCTTTTTTCTCCACCATATCCTTCGCAAATATTTGGGAAGGAATCAATGTTCCCTGAAAGTTCAGCTTGAACACAAAATCCACTCCGGACGCATCCAGATCGAAAAATGTTTTCTGCCCCTCTTTTGCTTCATGCTGATACTCGTTATCTGTGGTAGCCCTTGGATTGTTTCCGCCTGCTCCATTTACCAGAATATCACAGGATCCAAGATCCTTTAAAATCTCTTCATGCACCTTCTCAAGCATTTCCGTCTCAAGGACATTCGCCTTGTATCCTTCACAGATATACCCTTCGGCTTTACATTCCTTTGCAAGCGCCTTCACCGCATCTTCATTCAAGTCTAATGCCGCTACCTTTGCCCCTGCCTGGGCAAATGCCCGTGCCATTGTTTTGCAGAGTACGCCTCCTGCGCCGGTAACCACTACTACTTTTCCTGTAAAATCAATGTTTAATGGCAAATTCATCATCTTTCCCTCCTAAAATTTTATACCTGAAAACCAAAATATTCATTTGTATTGTTGTAGCAGATATCCTCTACTAAGCGGATTAACTGCTGTTTATCTTCCGGATACTGTCCGCTTTCCACCCATTCGCCGATCAGCTCGCAGAGAATCCGGCGGAAGTACTCGTGTCTTATATAGCTCAAAAATGAGCGGGAATCCGTCAGCATACCGACAAAGCATCCAAGCATTCCATTATTTGCAAGTTCTGTAAGCTGGCCGCGCATTCCTGTCCGGTTATCATTAAACCACCAGCCGCTGCCCTGCTGTATTCGTCCGGCTGTGCCGCCTCCCTGAAAACACCCGGCAATCGTAACGAGCGCTGTATTATCGCAAGGATTCAGGGAATAAAGAATTATTTTCGGCAATCCTTCATTTTCGGTAAAAGCATTCAAAAGGGCCGCTACATTTTCCACTCCCGACCTGCTGTTTACCGCATCATATCCGGTGTCTGCTCCAAGAAGCGCAAACTGCAGTTTATTATTATCGCGAAGGCATCCAAAATGGATCTGCATTACCCAGTTCTTTCCGGCATACTTCTTGGCACACGCAATGGTCACCATAGTCTTATATACGTCCGCTTCTTTCTTCGCAGGGCATTTATGCTCCATAGCTGTCCGGAAGGCATGATCGGCCATGGCTTTGTCCGGCTTTTCATACATACAGTAATCCTGTCCATGGTCCGCGCACAGGCATCCGTGAGCGGCAAAGAAATCTATTCTTTCACTCAATGCTTCCACTACATCTTCTGTACACTGGATCTTTCTGCCTGTTACCTGTGATAATTTACAGATATAATCTGCAAAACCTTCTTTTTCAATATTAACCGCTTTGTCTGGACGGAATGCCGGCAAAACCTTAATTTCCATTGTCTCATCATTAGCAATCACCTCATGCCAATATAGATCGTCACATGGATCATCTGTCGTGCATACCGCTTTCACATGGAATTTCCGCATTAGTTCTCTGGCAGAGTGTTTTGACAGCACCTCATTGCATTTGTCGTAGACTTCGTCTGCATTATCTGCCGTCAGAGGCTCGTCAATCCCAAATACACGTTTCAGCTCCAAATGGCTCCAATGATACAAAGGATTGCCGATGAGTTTTGGCAAAATGGAAGCAAATGCACGGAACTTTTCTCTGGGATGGGCGTCCCCGGTAATTGCATCCTCCGGTATACCACCAAACCGCATCTGCCGCCATTTATAATGATCTCCGCCAAGCCAAACCTCAGATATATTATTAAATTTACGGTCTTCTGCAATCTCCCTGGGATTAATATGGCAATGGTAATCAATAATCGGCATTTTTTCCGCGGCCTCATGATACAGCCATTTTGCCGTAGGCGTAGATAACAAAAAATCCTGATCCATAAATTTTTCCATCCTACTTTTTCACCCGTCCTTCCGTCTTCTCAAGCATATCCCAGCATCCCCAGAGATACATAATTCCCAGCGCCCGGTCATAAAGTCCATATCCGGGCCTGCATTGTTCGCCCCATATGTGCCGTCCATGATCCGGACGTACATACCCGGTAAAACCACAGTCATGATAAGCTTTCACAATATCAAGAATACCTGTATCTCCATCACAATCCCTGTGGGAAGCCTCAGTGAAATCCCCGTTCGGATAATGGCGTACATTTCGAATATGTGCAAACGCAATCCGGTCACAATAGGTACGTACAATATCCGCAACATTATTCTCCTTATTTGCGCCAAGAGACCCTGAGCACAGACAGAGACAATTATACTCATCATCCACCATTTTAAGGAAACGCCCTATCGACTCTTTATCACATAACAGACGCGGAATCCCGAAGATATCCCACGGCGGGTCGTCCTGATGGATCGCCATCTTTATTCCGGTCTCATGACAGGTCGGCATGATTGCTTCCAGGAAATATTTCAGATTTTCCCACAGCTTTTCTTTCGTTACCGGACGGTATGCTTCAAACAGCTCGTCAAGCTTTGCCATTCTTTCCGGCTCCCATCCCGGAAATGTCATTCCATGCAGATTATTCAAGATATAATCTGCCATCTCCTTATAATCATCCTGTATACGGTCTTTTTCATAGAACAGCGCCGTAGAACCGTCCTCCAGCGGATGAAATAAATCCGTTCTTGTCCAGTCAAAAATCGGCATAAAATTATAGGTTACAACCTTTACACCAAATTTTGCAAGATTACGTAACGTCGTCTTATAGTTTTCAATGTACTGATCTCTTGTAGGAAGCCCGATTTTAATGTCATCATGTACATTTACGCTTTCCACTACTTCCATGTGGAAACCGGCGCCTTCAATCTGACGTCTGGCTTCTTCAATCTCATCGACTTCCCACACTTCACCGGCCTGCTTGTCATGCAGCGCCCACACAAGACCGGTCACCCCCGGAATTTGTCTGATCATTTCCGGAGTGATACTGTCATTTCCTTCTCCATACCAACGAAATGTCATTTGCATAAGTTTCTTCCTCCTTTTTTTTAACAAAACCGGTCTTGCTTTTGATGATTTTAGTATATCAAAATATTTTATTTATTACGTGGTAGTTACGGCTTGAAATATGGTGATTCTTGCTATATAATATTTTATATAGTTATACATTTTATTAGTTTTGCACAATTTTAATGCGAGGATTTTGGTTATTATGTATAAAGAAGAATTTAATCCCAGTCAGTTTATGAGCGAAAGATACTTTGAATTTCACCATACATATAATGAAACACCACCAGAGGTTGAATTCCATCAGCATCCTTTTTATGAGATTTTTTTCTTTCTATCCGGAAATGTGAATTATATCATTGAGGGAAAAAATTATAGCCTGCGCCCCGGAGACGTATTATTAACCGGCAGTTCGGATATCCACCGTCCGGATATCCGTCCCGGTAAACCTTATGAAAGAATTGTAATCTGGCTTTCTGATGATTTTTTTGGACATTTAAAAGATTTTTACGGGGAAGATTTGACGGCCTGTTTTACAGACGCCGCTTTAAGGGATTACCGGCTGATACGCCCTGACAATCAGAATATTCTTCATCTAAAACAATTATGCGCACAAATATCCGAAGCAAAACACAGCCGTGATCTGGGAAGCTATGCGCTTGCATCCGCCTATTTGACAGAATTTCTGGTATTGATCAGCCGAGCTTACTATGACGCGCCCGATTCTATAAAATATGATATTACAGAAAACAAAAAGATAAATCAGATCCTGTTATATATTAATGAAAATCTTACAGAAGAGTTATCTTTAGAACAATTGGCATCTCAGTTTTATATCAGTAAATATTACTTAAGCCGGCAATTTAAACAATTTACCGGCTTGTCACTCTACCAATATATTATGAAAAAAAGACTGATTGTATCTAGAAATCTACTTCGTGATGGCAGCTCTGTTATGGAAGCATGTTTTCAGTGCGGTTTTGGAGATTATTCCAATTTTTTAAAAGCATTTAAAAGAGAATTTGGAAAAACACCCAGCAAATATTCAAATGCAATACATCCTGTTATCATGCGGACTTGATATAATTAACAGACACTATTTACCCAATTCCCACTTTGATTCGCGGAATATGAAGCGATAGATTGCAGGAACAAATTCATACGCACTTGATTCCCACCTTCAAGGCTTTTCTGGAAATCCAGCCATCCCATCATATACTGCTCATATGTGCTGCCGTTTTTGCTGTAAGAGCCTGTTTTTGGTCTCGGCATATCCCCGAAAAAATCACTCCAGTAGAATCCGCTGTTTTTATATCTGTAGATTCCTTTTGAATATTCCGAATTCATCTTTTTTGCGTATTGAGATCGCCCATATTCAACACCCTTAATCAGCGCCTCCATTACATTACCGGAAACACGGTACTTTTCCATTGTTTTGTTATATACCTTCCATACACTACTGCTGTCAAGTTCGGCATTCCCCTGAATATCGGCTTCTATTCGGGCATTTTGGCGATTCGTTTCCAGCTTACGGTTAAACTGCTCTAAAAAATGATTCAGATATCCGTTTAAGGTTTTCTGCAAAGTTGCCTTTAATGTAGAACTTACCCTTTTATCCCTGCTTAATGTATCCGTCTTCATAGAAAGTACAGCAAGGTCCAAACCTATTCTCTCTTCGCATATTGCATAAGGAGCTGCCTTAGCTTCCATAGCAGAAAGTTCGGATACATATTGCCCCAGCAAATCCAATTCCTGTAAAGAATAAACTTCATTCTGATGTGGCTGCGTTTCAGAAAAAGGAGTCTGCCGCCTCAGCATGGCGGCAATATATTCATCATCTTTCAGCAGCCAGGCATCCTTCGTACCTTCCAATCCCGCAAAGCCTCTGTTCTGTTCCAGAAATGCCTTGTAATCCGCTGTCTTCTGTTCTGCACAACTTTTATAGGATTGGTAAATTTTTTCTTTTTCACCTGGAACCCCATAGTCTTCAAGAATTCCCCCTACGACCGAAGCATAGCTCTTCGCAGTTCTTTCTAAGGTTTCCTCATATATCTGATTCAATTGGTGCAGGTGTTCTTTTTGTTCTGCACCGCTATAAGTCGTTTTAATCTTATCTTCCATCGCGGCATAACGAGAAGCAAGATACTCTACATTTTTATATAATTCTCCAGGACCAACCGATTGGTATGCCGCCCCTGTTTCGAAACCAAGCCCCGAGAATTCGAATTGAAGCATTCTTATATCCAGGTCGCTTATCTCATCCAACAAACCGCCTTCCTGAAGCCGTTTTTCTACATCTGCCGCACTCAGAGTTCTGTTCGAAGTATCTGCTGTGCCGTTTAATACATCATAAAGATTCACGGTATTCATCTTTTTCCACTGCTTATTTACTGCATCTGCCTTTGTATAATCAGGACGATCAGCAGCATACAGCGATTTCATCAAGAAAGAGGATTCCGTTGTCGATTGATCGGAATAGGATGCCGCAGAAAGATCTCTCTTCGATCTTGCCTGAGCTAATCGTGCCTGAAATGGTTCGGCAATATTGATTGCTGCCGGTAATCCGGCAATTCTCTCTGTTATTGTCATAATAATCACTCCTTTACTGCAATTCCAGCTAAAGGAAATTGTTATTTTAATTATACAACAAATCTTTTTTTCTGACAACAAGAAAGAATCTTGCCATGGAGGTTTCTTTCTTGGCAGCTTCTGTCCTACCGGATCTCCTCCAATGCCTTCCTGCAGTTGAACACTTCTATATGATGCCGCACGTTCTCATACGTTCCCTGTACCATAGCCTCATTCAGCCTGAAATAATTATGTGCCCCCTCCGTATGGAAATACTCTTCGGCCCTTTTCGTCAACTGATTAAAACTGGCCGTCGCAATATTGACCTTCACGATTCCAAGTGAGATTGCGCGCCTGAAATCACTGTCCGTAATCCCGCTTCCGCCATGAAGGACCAGTGGGACGTTCGTCTTCTTGTTGATCTCCTCCAGCACATCAAACGCAAGTGTGGGCGCTACCGGATAATTCCCGTGGGCGTTCCCGATCGCCACTGCCAGCGCATCGATTCCGGTGCTCTCGCAGAAAATCTTCGCGTCCTCTGGATCGGTACAGCGGATTCCGTGATCTGAGCTTCCATCTTCACTCCCGCCTACCAGGCCGAGCTCCGCCTCCACGGTGGCCCCGTATCCTTTCGCCAATTCTGATACTTCCTTTGTGCGCGCGATATTCTCGTCAAAGGAATAGGTGGAACTGTCGAACATGACGGAAGTAAATCCAAGCTCCAGCGCCTTCTTCACCGTTTCGAGGGTGAGGCCGTGATCCAGATGAACGGCCACATCTACTTTTGCTTCCTTTGCGGCCTGAACCATCATCGGCCCCATCAGCGCAAGGGGTGAGTGAGGAAGCCTTACCTCCGCGATCTGAAGAATAATCGGAGTATTCAGTTCTTCAGCAGCCAAAACGGCACCTTTGACCATCTCCATATTCCCTACGCTGAACGCACCGACACCTCTGTGTTCTTTACTCGCCTGTTCTAACAGTTTTTTCATCGTTACCAAAGCCATTTTTTTATCCTCCTTAGAAATTGTCTGCACTTGCTGCAAATAATAATACCGGCCCGGCCTTACGTGGACCGGACCGGCTGTATTCTCATATCAGTACACGGTTATATCCTTAAATCGTTCCATCCCATGTGGATACATCGATGGTCTTTTTCTCCTCTTCGTCGAACCAGTGTGTTGTCACGGTCTTTGACTCGGTGTAGAAGCGATAAGCATCCTTGCCCAGGCAGTGAAGATCTCCGAAGAAGGAGTTCTTGTGGCCGGAGAACGGGAAGAATCCGATCGGTACCGGAACGCCTACGTTTACGCCGACCATACCGCCGTCTGTGAATCTCGCGAACTGACGTGCAAAATAGCCGCTCTGTGTATAGATAACGGAACCATTTGCATATGGGTTCTCATTCATCATGGCAAGGCCTTCTTCAAAGTCTTTGCAGCGTTTTACGGTAAGAACCGGAGCAAAGATCTCTTCGCGCCCGATGCTCATATCCTGAGTTACATGGTCAAAGATCGTCGGAGCTACGAAATAGCCGTTCTTCATATCCTCCGGAACATCCGGGTTGCGTCCGTCAAGAACCAGCTTCGCGCCTTCATCGAGACCTTTCTGGATATCACGGAGCACTTCCTGATAATGCTTCTCATATGTGATTGGTCCGATGGTCTTCACGCCTTTTGCGTGTGATCTGTCATAGGCCTTGGTCGGAATCACCTGTTTCGCCTGTCTGACAAGCTCTTCTACGAATTTATCTGCAATCGCTTCCTCAACGACGATACAGCTAAGCGCCATACATCTCTGGCCTGCACATCCGAATGCAGAGTTGATGACACCTGCAACGGTTCTCTCAAGAGCACAGTCCGCCATAACGAGCGCATGGTTCTTCGCCTGGCAGAGAGCCTGCACGCGTTTACCGGTCGCTGCCCCTCTCTGGTATACGGACTTGCCGACCGGAGTAGAACCTACGAAGGAGATACCCTTGATGTCCGGATGGTTCAGCAGAAGGTCAACCTCGTTCCTTGAGCAGGTGATCACGTTGATAACACCGTCCGGTACTCCTGCCTCTTTGTAGATCGCGGCGAGCTTTAACGCTGTCCTTGGAGTCAGGGAAGCTGCTTTTAAAACCATGGTATTACCGGTTGCGATGCAGGTAGGAGCCATCCATCCGAACGGAATCATAGCCGGGAAGTTTACAGGTGCGATTCCTGCGAATACTCCAAGAGGTTCGCGGTATTTTACCGTGTCGTATCCGCGGGAAGCATCCATCATGGATTCGCCCATCATCAGAGATGTCACCTGTGTCGCAAGCTCTGTTCCTTCTTTGGCTTTGGCAACGTCGCCGTCTGCCTCGCCCCAGGTCTTACCGTTCTCTTCTGCTACCGTGTAGGTCAGTTCTTCGTAATCACGGAGGATCAATTCACGGATCTTGTACATGATCTGTGCCCTTTTGATCGCCGGGGTGCCGCTCCATCCCGGGAATGCAGCCTTTGCGGCCTGAACTGCCGTCTCTACTTCCTCGGTCGTACAGCAAGGCGCCTGTCCTGTGATCTCCCCGGTAGACGGATTGTGGAGGTCGTACCATACGTCTGTCTTGGATTCTACGAATTCACCGTTGATAAATACTTTTAATTTTTCCATGCTTCTTCTCCTTAATATTATATATTTTCTTATAAGCGCAGTAATATACTAAAAATTCGCATCATGCATCCATGTGTATCTCTCATCTTCGCAGCGGTCCGTCTGCAGCCACGGATTGCCGTCGATATGGCGGATCATCCAGCAGGTGTACATCTGGAATCCCGGCGCGACCGCCTGCGGGTGAAGCTCCCCGCCCGGTATTGCGGAAAAGCTGTTGTTCACACTCTTGAATACCTGGTCTCCGACGAAGCTTGCTCCAAATCCCTCCGGACGGTCGAATTTGAACAGATATGTTTCCGGCTGGGGATGCCTGTGGGGAAGATACCCGGACCAGTTTCCTCTGTCATTCAGAACTTCTCCGAGAACCATATTCGATTCCGGTGAAATGTCATGGTCAAAGATGGTATTTACGCGGCGTTTTGCCACATTGCCGAATTTGCCTACACTGGAATATCCCCACGGAGCATCTTCCGGTGCATACAGACGGCTGGCAAAGGCCTTGTCATTGTGTGTGCACTGTACCAGAATCTCGGTCTCCTCATTTGCCGTCACTTTAACCTCCACGCCTGAGCTGACATGAACGCACCATGGTCCTTCTGTAAATACATCCTTTCTGGTAACCGTCTCTTCCTTATCCTCCCATGCAAGGTTAAGATTTCCCGACAGGAGAAGGACCGCCGTCTCTTCCCCGTCTCGTTTGAAGGTTCTGACTTCATTTGCCTTCATCCGATATACACGGATATCCATCATCATTGCTTTATAATCATTGTCATAAGTGGTGAGAATCATCTCGCCCTTCTCGTCAAATTCCGGGTAACCAAATACTTTGCTCATCTGATCTTATGCCTCCTTCTTATAGCCTGCCGACAGCTTATTAATAGTCTCTTGCCGCGTCTCTTCCTGCCTTAACGCCCTTCCAGGCCTCCCGTACCGATTCCTTCTCGGATACGTCCGCAAGGCCCACATTCCACCAGGACTCATATCCGTCCGTCATGGTCTTTGGAATAACCTTCAGGTCAAAGAGACACGCGATCTCCTGCTTCTTCGCATCCTCAAGAGCTGCCTCTAACTCTGTGATTGTCTTGCAGGTATACGACTTAAGACCGTAACCTTCCGCAATCTTAGCGTAATCTACCGGAATCAGGTCTTCGCATGGCTTCTTGCCGTTGGTGTAGCGGAACTCTGTCGCAAGGCTTCCGATTCCATGGTTCATCTCCAGATTGTTGATGCATCCGAATCCGCAGTTATCGAACACCAGGATGTTAACCTTCTTCCTCTCCTGCATGATGGTCATGATCTCACTGTGGAGCATCTGGAAGCTGGAGTCACCGACTACACAATAGACTTCATTGTCCGGCTCCGCAAACTTTACGCCGAGTGTTGCGGCAACCTCGTATCCCATACAGGAATAACCGTATTCCGCGTGGTAGCCGCCGCGCTTGTCTGTGGTCCACATCCTCTGCATACAGCTTGGAAGGGAACCGCCTGCCGTGATAATGGTCGCATCCTCGTCGATCACCCTGCGAATCGCTGCAAGGGCTGCGGTCTGTGTGATCTTTCCGTCTGTCAGCTTCACGAATTCCGGGACCGTTCTTGGATCTCTCGCTTTGATCATCGGCTCAAAATCATCTCCCGTGTATGCAATGCTGCCAAGCCTTGCCATCTCCTTATCCCATACGCCCTTGGCCTCTTCAATCTCACCTGCGTAAGCAGATACATAACCCTTTGCGCGGAGCTTTTCTGCCAGAGCCGCTACGGTTACTTTCGCGTCTCCTACCGCTTTTACGGCATCCATCTTATAGGCGTGGTATCTGGAATTATTAATCGTGACGATTTTTACATTCTCATTCTTAAACAGCCACTTGGAGCTGGTGGTAAAATCCGACATCCTGGTACCGATGGCGATCACTACATCCGCGTCTCTCGCGATTACGTTGGATGCATAGGTACCGGTTACACCGATTCCGCCAAGGCAGTAGGGGTGGCTTGATTTGCATGCACTCTTTCCTCCCTGGGTCTCGCCGAACGGAATCCTGAATTCCTCACAGAACTGCTCCACAACCTCTCCGGCCTCGGAGAAACGAACGCCGCCGCCTACGATCACCAACGGCTTCTTCGCTCCCGCGATAATCCCGGCAATGTCCTCAAGCTCTTCTTCCACGGCTACAGGTCTTGTAATCCTGTGGACTCTCTTCTCGAAGAAATATTCCGGGAAATCATAGGATTCACCTTCTACATCCTGGCAAAGGCCGATACAGCATGCTCCGGTCTCCGCCGGGTCCGTCAGGACGCGCATAGCGTTGATCAGCGCCGTCATGATCATCTCCGGCCTTGTGATTCTGTCCCAGTATTTGCAGACCGGCTTGAACGCGTCATTTGTAGTTGTTGCAAGGCTGCTGCTCTGTTCTAACTGCTGAAGCACCGGGTCCGGCTGGCGGGATGCGAAAGTATCCGCCGGGAATACCAGTAGCGGTATGTTATTTACCGTTGCGGTTGCGCAGGCTGTCACCATATTTGCCGCGCCGGGTCCTACAGATGATGCACACGGAATGATTCTTCTGCGGTTGCTCTGCTTCGCAAATGCAGTTGCCACATGGCACATTCCCTGCTCATTTCTTCCCTGAAGAACTCTTAAGCCCCCCGGATTCGAATCAAGCGCCTCGCCCAATCCTACTGCAATTCCATGCCCGAATATGGTGAAGAATCCTTCTACAAACTTTGTCTCCTTGCCGTCCATGGAAACATACTGGTTATCCAGGAACTTCACGATTGCCTGTGCTACAGTCATTCTTACTGTCTTAGCCATCTCTTTTCCTCTCCTTTATACTTTACTCTTGCCATTTTGATTTGTTTTTATATCTGACCGCTATCGTTATACCCTTGCAATCATCTCGCCGAACTGCTCTTTCTCTTCTTTGATAAATGCATGCACGGCGTCCGGTCCCGGAAGAGAGTCTGAGCAGTTGTTGCTTCTCACCATCATGGATGCCTCTGCGGAGCCGAATTCCAGACAGTCGATGATCTCCCAGCCCTGATACAATCCGTATAAGAAGCCTGAACCATATCCGTCGCCGCCGCCAAAGCCCTTCCTCGCCGTTACCGGGAATGGTTTGATGCTGAACTTCTGTCCGTCGCAGGTGTATGCGGTTGATCCCTTCATCCCATGCTTGATTACGACAATCTTCGCATTGTAGCCCTGCCACAGTGCAGCGCTTTCCTCGTCTGTCATGCCGGGCTTAATCAGTTTCTCTGTCAGATCGAACTCTTCTCTGGATCCCATGATGATGTCTGCTTCCTTTGCAACGATAGAATAATAGATGGAGATCTCATCACTGTTCTTCCAGTTGTATTCTCTGTAGTCGATATCGAAGATCACTTTTGTATCATTCTTCTTCGCCAGCATCACCGCCTTGATCGCCGCTTCTCTTGACGGACTCTCAGAAAGGGCCGTACCGGAGATTAAGACAGCCTTCGCATTCTTGATGTATTCCTCGTCAATATCATCTACATGGAGCTGCAAATCTGCGATACAATTGCGGTACATCAGGATGCTGCTCTCCTTTGGAGATAACATCTCGGTAAATGTAAGTCCCAGCTTCTCACCATTCGTACATCTGGTAATATGTGAAGTATCGATTCCCTGCTCGTTAAAATAATCTACGACATAATCACCGAACTGATCGTCGGATACCTTGCCAAGGAATCCTGCCTTCATGCCGTGACGGGTAACACCTACTGCGATATTCGCCGGCGAGCCGCCCACAAACTTCTCAAACATATGTACCTTCTTTAATGGTTTGAACTCTTCCTTCACCTGGTCGTTATAAGCCGGGTTGAAATCAATTGCCACCCTTCCCAACAATACCAGATCCATCGGTCTGGATGAATCGAACTCTACATATTTCATCTTTGTCTCCTCCATTCTCTGCGTGCTGTTTTTATATGCGTGCTTTATTGCGTGTCTATCTGTTGGTTGTATAATAGCACGCATACAGGGAAATTTCAAGTATTATTTTTAAGATTTTGATTTTCCTATATTCTGTACAAATATTGTGGTTTCTATTTGTATATTTCCCACAAATACACATGATATAACACACGCAATAAGCACGCATATCTTAAACTCCGAAGCAACCAATGTCTTTTGGCTATTCGACAAAATGCCTATAAAAAAACAGGAGATCTTTCCTGATCTCCTGTTTTTTCATTATTGCTTAGGAGCTGTCATGACAGTTCCTTATATTCTACACTACCACTTCTAAAATCCGTTTCCCCTTATACTTGATTTCTTTCATACCAATCTGCTTTTTCTTGTTAAAATTAAAACTCAGCAAATATCCTTTATCTAAATGATAGTATTCGAGATAATCAAAAAGCTGTTCTTCACCCCTTCGATTATACTCTTCCCCTCTCCATATTTTCATTTCTACAACCTGCTGCTGTCCAAGATAATCGATTACGACATCCGTCCGGCGTTGATTTCTGGTCTGTGCCTCTATATAATAATTGCCTTTTCCATTAATAATCGGCTTTAAATACAACAGGAAAAGCCGGCGTCCGTTTTCTTCCTTAAACGTATCTGAACTATCGGCGTAGACATCTGTAAAATGCTGCATAAATTTTGTCATAATAACATCCATATTCAGATGACCTTCCTGGATAAACTGGTTCTTGATCTCTGATGCGGCTTTATAAGATTTGTCATCCACTAATTCTTCAGACAAAAAGAGATTATAAATTCTTGTCTCAAATATACGGTTTGCGACAACCGTCTGCCCGTCACTTTCTCTGAGAAATCCAAACATTTTTCCGATGTCAATCACATAATTATCCGGATTGTAAGCAAAACTCTGCCCATAGAACAGGATTGCATACAGCATCTTCTTCAATTCCGGGTAACCGGTAATCTGTTTTCGCATATCATCAAATAAAGTATTGGATTCATTCAGCAAAATGGTTACAGCTTCTGCAATTTCAGTCTCAGACCAACTTCCCGTAGCCTGTTCGTCCAACAGCATACAGATTTGATACCAGATAAGGATATCCAAAAGTATAGTCATAAATCACTTCCGCCGCTCTTTCGATATTCATTCCTGTCTGATGATCCTTCTCGTAGTCTGACAGCATCCCTTCGATATCTCTGACAGAAAAGCTCATGTCTACATCAAAATCAGCCGCAATATTCCATGGACTGTTATATCTTTGTACTTCATTAGGCCGAAGCTTCTGTTTCAAATTTTTTATATCATACACACCTGCCAGAATTACCGAATGGAAAATTGCCGTTTGCTTCCGGTCCAGGTAATAGCCCCGAAGCAGTCCCAGAAAATCCAGAAAAACCTGATTATTCGAAACACTGTCTACTTCGTCGATGATCAATACTACAGGTTTTTTGGAGGTTTCGCAGAGGTTACTGAGTAGATAAAATAAATCCGCCAGATTTATCGTATGATCATCAGACGCTCTCTCCAATGCCCGGATGTCTTCTCTGGCAAAGCCGGAAATTTCCTGCTTTTTATTATTAATTATCCGGATAATCATATTTGCAAACTCTCTGGAAAAGGTGTGTTCATCACAAAAAACTGCCGAACTCATCCGTTGAAAGTTCGTAGAGAGAACGTTATATTCCTCTTTTAAATACTGTTTTAATGCCCATAAAGTTGTTGTTTTCCCATATTGTCTGGCGCGGTTGATCACAAAATACTTCTGGTTATCAACCAGTTTCTTAATTTTCATCATGCGTTCATCCAAGTTGACCATATAATTTTCATCCGGATAACATGGCCCGTACACATTAAAACATTTTTCCAATTTCACACCCCCCTAAAGGACGGACTATAATTGACACCTCTCTATCACACAGGTATGCTTCCTCTTTCCCGCCTGTGCATTCTTATTGTAACTGATCCCGACTAACAAGATCTGGCCACCATACTCTCTGATAGCTGCCGGATAATCCCGCTCCTTGATCTGTTCGATCGCTCCACCGGCAGACTGGTGCCATTTCAGCTCGATCAGCAAGGCCGGGAGCATGGAATCCTTCTTGGGGAAATACACAATATCCGCATATCCTACGCCTGCAGGTAATTCTTCGAATAGAATAAACTCGTCACCAAAGCTGAAATATGCCCGCTTGATCACACTGCGCAATGACTGCTCATTATTATAGTGAAGCGCTGCCTCTTCTGCATGGATCTTCTCAATCTGTGCCGCCACAGCATCTGCATATCCATGAACGGTATCTTCAATCAGCTGCTCACTTTCCCTTATTCTCTTAAGTGTGTCATCCCGTTTCACATCCCGGACGATCTTGCTGAACTCCATGCGGATTTCTTCGTTGGGAATACGAGCCCTCCCTGTAGTCTCATCATAAGTCAGATACCCCAGATGAATCAGCAGGGTCAGCACATCGTTCTGATTTCGAAATGTCACCAGATCATTGGCAAATCCCCTTGTATCTACTTTTACTTCTCCGCCGCCGATCAACTCTGCTATCGTCCTGGACAGTCCGTCGAAATCAAGGCTTATATATCCGATCAGGCTTTCCGCCGCCGAAGTCTGCGTCCAGTAAGAATCGAAATCATCGTTGCGGATTGCTTCCATTACAGAATTGGGATTATACACAGAACCTATATCCCGGAAGGAGTAACCGTCATACCACTGCTTCATCATCCCGAAATCACATTGGAAATCACGGCAGAGCTTTTGCACTTCTTCCTCTGTAAATCCTACATATTCACCAAATTTTCTTGGTTTGACGGCCGTAAATTCCTTAAAATCCGAAATCGCAGACTGTGAACCGTCCTTTTTCACCGGGAGAATCCCCGTCATGTATGCGGCTGCAAAAATCCGGTCTGTAGTACCGCTGCTCTTAAATAGTGTGCGCAGAAATTTCAGGTACATTTGCTGAATCTCCGGTATTTCCCTTATGGGTGCATCCCATTCGTCAATGATCATAATGAACTTATTTCCTGTCAATTCCACCGCATAAATCAATGTTTCATCAAAAGATTGTCCCGCTGTCAGATCAGGATACGTATCCAACAGCTCTTTCGTCACGCTTTCCTGAATGAAGGATATGATGTTTTCCGAACCTGCAGCCCCCATAATATTTGTCATATCAATATAAATCACATCATACCGGTTCAAATATCTCTTATACGATCCATTAACTCCTCCATCAGAAGCAATCTTAAGATCATCGAACAACGCCGAAGAATCACAGGTCTTATCATAATATGCACACAGCATCTTAGCCGCAAACGATTTGCCGAAACGCCGCGGCCTGCTCACGCACGTGAGCCGCCGTGGTGTATCAATCGTATCATTGATCAGACTGATCATTCCGCTTTTATCCACATATGTGTCATTCCGAATTCCGGTAAATCCACTGTTCCCGGGATTCAAATACACTCCCATTCAGCCACCTGCTCTCTATAATTTGAAACATTCTACTCATCCCAGATTTCGTGCCAGTCTTTTGCGCCTTCCCACAGGAACACCTGTCCCTTCACAAGCCGGTTCCCACGCTCTAACGTCGCTATAGAAGCCATCTCTTCTTCCGACAGAGGATCCTTTGTCATACATTCCAGATTCTCGCAATAATGATGTACGGAGAACGGAATCGGAATCTGCCCGTTCTGGTGCGCCCACTTAAGAGCCACAACTGCAGGGCTGACTCCGTGTGCCCTGGCAATCTCCCTGATCTCGGGCATCTCAAGATCTGCGATATCCTCTTCCATAATGTCACGCTCGGGTCTTCTTGGAGAGCCAATCGGCATATAGCCGACCGGGACAATCTCATGCGCTTCCAGATATTCCCGAAGCTCTCTTTGCTGGAATGCAGGATGCATCTCAAGCTCCGCTACCGCAGGCTTGATCCGAAGCTTTGGAAGTACCGCATCAAGCTTTGAAATTGTCATATTCGATACACCGATATGCCGGATAAGTCCCTGATCCGCCAATTTCTCGCACTGACGGTAGGTGTCCAGGAACTCATCTGCGCAAAACGGCCTGGAATCCGGATTCCTCGCGTCCACATCACACCCCGGTGCATGGTAATTGGGGAAGGGCCAATGGATAAAATACACATCCAGATAATCGCATGCCAGGTCAGCGATGCTTTTTTTGCACGCCCGCTCTACATCACGGTGCATGTCATTCCACACCTTTGACATAATGAACAGGTCTTCCCGCTCTGCGACCTTCTCCCTGAATGCTTTTTGAAATACCTGTCCGATCTGTTCTTCATTGCCGTAGCATGCGGCACAGTCGAACAGGCGATATCCGCAGCGGATTGCACCTGCCACCGCTTCCGACACGTCCTGCGGGGACACCCGGTCCGAACCAAAGGTTCCCATGCCCACGCACGGAATCTCTGTACCCGTATACAATCTTTTTTTAGGAATTATCGACTGATCAATCACTTTCATCTCTTTACCTCCAGATTATGTTCGGCTCTTTCCTCGGCGCCGTTCTTATGTATTTCCTTGCCGGATATCCCAGCAGCATACAGGCTTTTATAGTCTTTCCTTCGATTCCAAGCCATTCCTTCACATCTTCTTCCTCCTGCACGATCCAGGCCAGATAGCCGTTATAGAGAGCTCCCAGCCCCAGAGAAACCGCCAGGTTCTCTATGTTCTGAGCCGCCAGTCCCGCGTCTAAGGGCCAGTCAGAGGTAATGAACAGAACTACCGGAGCATTGCGGAAGAGATAGTCGTCCCTGGGGTCTGCTTTCCTTCGACGGTTAAATCTGATATAAGGCATCAGATCACCGGCGGTTCCGCCTTCGTCTCTCTCCTCTATTCTGTCGATGAAGCTCCATACCCTGTCTTTTAATTCATCCAGGTTCTCCTTAACAAATACGAAATAACTGCCCTGGTTATTCACTGCCGTAGCAGTGTACCGGCCTGCCTGGGCAAGAAGTTCTAAGCTCTCCCTGGGTACATCCTTCTCCTGGTAGCTTCGGATACTGCGCCGGAACTTGATTGCGCGCAGCACCGTCCCCGGATCCAACTGAAAACTGTCTGTCTGATATTCTTCCACGTCATCCATATCATATTCCGGAATGGAGACGGCATTCGCCGGACAGACGGCAACACAATGGCCGCACTGCAGGCATTCTTCCTTCACAACCGCCTTGCCCTCTTTTACCTCAATATTCAAGGCAAGACAGTCCGCCGCGCAAAGACCGCATCCAATACATTTTCCGCAATCGATCTTAACCATAATATCATACTCATCCTTTCTTAGGTTCCAGATTTTTTATCCATCACCGTTCGTTTTATATATTGTAGCATAATCTCAGGCATCTGTCCCATATTTTCAGTCAAATACCAAAGGATGTAATCAGATGTTATACTTCGTCTTTATATTGATATCCGTATATTGAAACTCTTCTTCCACCTGCTTCCCTTTCAACAGGATATCTGCCAGAATCAGCGGCGGCTGGTACCCCTGCACATAGGCCTCCTGATCAATGAGGAAATCTGCTACATCTTCCTTAAGCGCCTGCCTGTTATTGGGCGTCAGATCATAGATCACGGTAAACGGACGTCTCTCCAGCTTCAGGTTCTCATAGGCCTTTTGAATCCCCTCCTGTCCCCCTGAAGCAACGAAGACACCATTGATCCCCGGCACATTCAACATCGTGTTCGTAATGATCTTGTTGACTTCTTCCGAATCATCGAAGCTTCCCTGTACTCCTGCCAGCTCTAAGTTCGGGTAAGAATCTTTCAATTCTTCTACGAATCCGTTCACACGTTCGTTGTTCACATGGCTGCTGAAAAAACCGGTGATCACAAGGATCTTCCCGGTTCCTCCGGTCAGCATGCCCAGAAGTCCGGCCGCTGTGCGTCCGCTTTTCTGATTATCCATACCCACATAGCAGATGCGCTTTGTTCCTACGAGATCCGAGTTAAATGTGACAACCGGTATCTTCTTCTCTTCGATCAGCCAGTTTAATTTTACACGAATGCTCTCACAATCTACAGGCATCACTGCCAATCCCTGAATGCCTTCCCGCACCAGCGCATCGATCGCGCCCAACTGTTCTTCTTCATCTACGGAGATGCCTTCTTTTACGATCAGTTCAACCCCTTTTTCGTCCAACTCTTCTGCCGCCTGCCGGATCCCGCGGTTTACTTCCAGCATAAAAGAAGATCTGGCAAGCTGTGTGACAACTCCGATCCTGATTCTTCCTTTCTGAGAAGCAGATCTTTTTCTGTTCTTTGGTACATATCCCAGCTCGTTCGCAATCTGCTTAATTTGTTTTGCCACCTCCGGGTCAATTCGTCCCCGGTTATTCAAAGCACGGTCCACAGTGCCTCTCGATACGCCTGCAAGTTCTGCGATTTTCTGTATTGTTACTGCCATGATAGTTCTCCTGACTCTAAATTCTTTGATAATTTTTTAATATGTGGATATTTTAACACAATCTTAAAAAGCACGCAATAATCCGCGTGCTTTTTGTGAATATTCTCCTGTCTGAGGACTCTTCTTAAAATGAACTGTATTGGGAACCAGTGCCCCTGAATCACTTGGAATCTCCGGTATGTCCGGCTTTATGAGCCACCCTGGATTCTTTGATGTCCCCGGATTCCCTGAAAGACCCGGTGTATCATAAATTCCAGGATCTGCCGGAATATCCGGTGTATCTGGATTCTCCAAATCTGCCGGAATATCCGGTTTCCCTGACGAATCCGGTTTCTCTGGCTCTTGTGGAATATCTGGTGTATCTGGATTTTCTGGTTCCTGCGGCGTATCTGGCGTGTCCGGGTTTTCCGGTTCCTGCGGCGTGTCTGGATTCTCCGGCTCTTCCGGATCCTTGGGATCCTCCAGCTCTTTGGGCGGTTCTTTCAGGGTATTGGCTACGATCACGGCAGGACCTGTCTCATCCGCTTTATAAACTGTGTCATTCAAATCATACCCGTCCGGCGGTTCCAGCTCTTTGATCCAGTATGCCTGACCTTTAAGAAGCCCTGAAAAGATAATTTTTCCATCCGAACCGCTTAGCCCTCTTTTTATCAACGTCTGACAGCTTTCCTCTGCATACAGCCCGATAACTGCTCCCGGCAATGCCATCGTGCCGTCATCGTTTACCTTTGTCACTGTCAGTTCCCATTCCTGCTCCGGCGTTGTATCGCCGATAATCGGATCATTCTCCGTGAGCGTGGTTTCCGTTCCGTCAGGCAGTATAACTTTTGGAGGATCACTGATATCCAAGGATAATTCTACGGTCATCACCTCCCCGTCAGGCCGCCGGATGAAATATCTTGCACCGCGGCGCATTCCCGGGAAACTGACTGTTCCGTTTGCAGACACTACTGCCTGCGCAGAAGGCACGGGATCGATCTGACCGGAAGGATCAGATATAAACATCTGTACACTTGCTCCGGCCAGCGGGATTCCTTTCCTATTGAACAGTCTGAATACGATATCTGTTTTATATGCTTCATTTGTAAGATTCAGTTCTAATTCGGATTTTGCCGCTCCTGCAGTAATCAGAATACCTTCCTCTGTTTTTATTATACCGTCAGAAGGACTGCTCCATTCAAATGTACTGTTATATCCGTCTATCCCTTTTGTTTCTACCAGCTCATATACTGCGTCAGGCTTTACTTTAAAAGAAAGTTTCCCCTGGGTATCGGTCTCTCCCCGGGCAAAAGGCAGCCCACGCTCATTGTTCTCTTTATCCCACTGATATAATGTAAATATCACACCTGAAAGAGGCTTCTGATTCTCACGGTCCCTCTTGGTTATCGTGATTCCGGCCTTCCGGGCAGCGACACCTCCACCCCCGCCACCACCTCCGCCGCCTACCTGGGCGCTGTTATTCTTATTACCGCCAAGCAATACGGAACCGCCGTCAAAATGGACGCTGTTATTATAACTCCCGCTCTGCCTTTCGATGATATCTGCTTTGTAGGCGAGCACATAGGCCTCCCGGCTTCCTTCTCCGACAGGGAGCCGTACCTTAAAACAATTCGATGACGGATCGTAATCGGCAAGCTTCATAGGTATTCCGTCTCCGTCTTTCACATACCCAGGTTTTTGACCGGTGCCTGCGGTGGTCCCGGTAAGCTTTGCCCGGTAGAAATATAAGGTATCCGTATCCAATTGAAGACGGCTATCCAATGTGTCTATAATATAGGGATTTTCCGGGAGGGCAAGACCAAAGGGATTGATCAACACCTCATACTCGATCAGTTCCTTCTGCCCATCCACTTTGCTGCTCTTGACCAGTCCATGATTGGAAAAGTTCTGCTCAACCTTGTGGGAAACCTCCGCAAACTCAACTCCATCTGCTTTGCCATTCATGGTAATCGTATTTACAACCTTAATGCTCTCATTGCTGCTAAATCCTATTTTCTCCGGGTCAACCCTGGTATCGAAGGTTATCAGAGATTTTTGCGTAACGCTTCCCAGATTGATTTTCAGCTTCTGCCTTTCCAAATCTCCTGCTTCCCCCGGAATCTCTTGTTCTACAGCGGCAGCGGCATCCGCAATTTCCGGATCCGTTTTTAGAGAGCCGTCTATGTAAGTCAATCCTGCCGGCAGAACATCTGTCAATTCTACCGCTTCCATTGAAAGATCCGATGCATCTACTTCCACGGTCCATTTCATGATACCGGACGCATAATCATAGACCGGCGGTTTCTTAGACAACACAGATGCACTTACATATGCCGTACTGTCGGCGCTCGCAGAACGATCTTCTTCTAAGTTGCCTATCCTCATATTGGTTGTGGAAATCGTATTCTTAAACGCTGTCTTTCCCGTATTATTGGCAAAGATACAGGGATCGCATACTTTCGTTGTGTAGAAAAGCTTTATGGTTTTTGCTCCGATCTGGCCAGTTTTTACTGTTACCGCAAGAATCTGATTCTCATATTTCAGCTCTACCGGACTTGGATCCGTCGATTCCGCCCCATCAATCAAGACCCGAACGCCGCCTGTTTCGCCCACAAGTTCCAGGCCATGCGCATGTCCATCCACGTTACACCCGCCGCCGACAGCACCCAGATTATCTGTAAACGTACCGCTTCTAAGGTTTGCCTTGTGAGGATTTATTGTCACTGTCCAGTCTATCGTACGATTCGCCGCGTTATACCCGCCGTTGCTTTTGACCAGTACAGCGGTGCCGGATGTACCGCTGCCATCCCCGCTGCCAACAGGCACTTTGGCTTTTGGCGTTGTATAATCTGTATCATTGTACCTGAAAGTAAACCATGCGGTATTCTCGCCAAGATCCGTCCCGCTGTCATACATATCCTCCGGAACCTGTGTCCGATACGTAATCGTAACAGGCTGATTATTTGTTATGATCGGTGCGACAGTAAATCCATTGTCTTCCGAAGCCGCCGCAGATATCGCCGCATTGTTCACCTGTATCGAATCCTTTACCAACGTACTGCCAACGGGAAGCACATCATGTAATGCCAGTGCATTCTCCTTTTTAAAATCAAAACCATTGGGCGAAAATGTAACCGTCCAGTCAGTCACAGAGCCTGTTCCGTCTGTATGACGCGTTGTTTTCCCTGTCTTGGTAATCCATTGGGGCTGCGGAATAGATACGGTCTTACTGCTGCTGATATCCAGTTTATGGAATTCACCGTCTGTCCCGGCGAAAAGTTCAGCCGCATTCGTAACCTTCTGACCGCCATTACTTCCAGGCAGAAGAAGTTCATCCTTGATGACCGTATCGTAGGTAATCTGAAACGCCTTTGCCGGATTCCCCTGCGTGGCGGCTCCCGCGTTAAATTTCGTTCCGCCGAAAGTCAGGAGCGTCCTTGCTCCGTCATCAGAAGTCTCCACAAGCACGTATGCTTCCTTTGTATAGTCAACAGCTCCTCGCGATTGATAAATATCAATAACTGGCGAGCCATCTATTATTACACTGTCCTCCACATAGCTGTGCATGGACGTATCTATAGTGTCCCGCAGTTCAAAAGGCGTATTCATAGTGACTCCTTCGCCTTCTGACGGATTCTGCCATGGAGTATATTCAATCGTCCAGGTGATCTTCTTATCGGACAATACTCCGTCTTTTTGAATCTGTGCCTTTGCTTCTACCGGCTCATTCTCCGCATAACCAAATTTGAGCACATTATTATTTTCAAACTTCATTGCATAGAGATTATTTTTACCATCTATAGGGAACTCATTTGCAGGCGGCCCTTCTGCACGCCTGCAGTCCAGATAAAAGTATGCACCTTCAAGTCCCCCTAATTCTGACAAAACAGTTCCTTTGCCATCTGTCCCCGCTTCAAATGTAACCCATGCCCTCTTATTCTGCGCATAAATCGTACCAAATTTCTGCTGACCATCCCCCGTTTTTACCATTAACGATGAACCATTCGACAAATCAGACAAAACCAGATGAGACGACACATCCAGATAATATTGGGTATCCGCCTTAATATGTGAAATCTTATCCTCCAGTATTTCATATGTATAGTACAGCACCAATGGAGTATTTTTTTCGATTAAGGCGTTATCCTGAATAGGCTCTCCCTCCGGCAGACCGTCAGGGCCTGCATGATAAAGCGCAATCTCTCCAAAATTTACGATACCGGACAGCAGCAGTTCATCATCTGCCGCCGCTTCCTCTGGCACAGAGAAGCAGCCTGCCAGCAGCGCAAAACATAAAAGAAATGCCGGCATTTTCCTCCTTCCCCGATAAACTTTTTCCCTGCAGGCATTTCGCCGAATAGATATCTTGATCATTTATTCCCCCTATGTATATTCCCCTGAGTTTATAGACCGCAGATTTACTGCCGGATTGTTTTAACGCATCTTCCGGCGGTCTCCGTGCTCCTCATAATAACGTCTTTTATCTTCATACATTCTCTGTTCCGCCACTTTTACGACAGAGACCGCATCTTCTCCGCCCGACGCCGCTCCTACGGAGACATGATAGCCTGCCTCTTTGGTCTTCTCCTTGGCGGCAGATGCCTTCTTACGGGCACTGTCCAGATCCATTTCCGCAAATACCAGGAATTCATCTCCTCCGATACGATAAACATGCTCCGGTCCGAATGCCTCAACAAATGCAGCCGCCACCGTCTGAAGCATTCTGTCCCCTGCGGCGTGTCCCTGACTGTTATTCAGCTCATGCAGACCATTCGCATCGGCATAAACGCATGATAAACAGGCCGGAAAATCCGATTCATACTGTGTCAGCACTTGTTCGTATGCATTTCTGTTCTTAAGATTCGTGAGAAGATCCATGGTCGCCATCTTCTCCTTGGCATGTATTTCCTTCCGTGTATGAACGATATCCCACAGAAAATAAGCAACCAGAATCACTGCTTCATAGATGCCAAGCAAGAACAGAATTTTCTCAATATAGGCTGTCTCCCCAAAAACAATGCTTTCAGGGACCGTCAGCATGACAAACCAGTCATTGATCCTGGCCGGTTCATAGGCCGTATACAGATACTCATCCAGGCTTTTGGAAAAATACGCCGTCACTCCGCTTTTACCATCTGCAAAATCCCTGGCAACCTGTTCTTCACTGTATCCTTTTTTGATCTTATGTCCCTTCAACGCATCTGCATCCGCAGCACGCTCATGCAGCGTATCCATAATGAATTCCATATTCTGGGCATCAACAATAAAAATATCCGCGTTGCCGTCAAATATATCTACTTCAAAATAATCAGACAAATCCTGCGGATCTATCACGCCAAATAAGATTCCTTTCGTCTCTCCTTCACTCTCGATCGGGACATTGACAAACAGGGCCGATTGATCCGTCTCAAGGTTATCCTCTTCAACATTCGTGATAAAAGAACCTTTATTTGCCAGTGCGTCAAATGTAATCCCATTGACCGGCTTTGCCAATGTTCCGTCCGGATTAAGGATCTGGTTGTCAGGAAGGATAATACCAAGACGCGACACCATATCCATGTCCATATCAGACTGCAGAACCTTAAGTACACGCTCAGAAGTAAGCTCCTCTTCCGCTTCTATTATGTCAGCAAGCATCTCCAAATGGTTCTGTGCAAATGTAACCTGAAGACAGATATTCTCCTGTACTTCCTGCGTCTCTTCTGTCAAAGTACGCAGGCAGAAATCCACGGAATAAGTCCGCAGTACCCACCATACGGCAAAAAAGCCGACACATATAAGCAATTTAAGGATTAACGCCGCCGCAATATTCTCTCTTCCCTGTTTATTTATTTTTTTCAGTAATACCTTAATCTCATGACTGGATTCCATTCCTTCTGCTCTCCCTGCAATGTAATCTTTCCATTCTCATATCGTAAATAAATGTTTATTTACCAACGTATAGATTATACACCACTCTTATTCTGACGGCAATACTTTTATCAGTTTTTCTCTCTGATAAACGGGTTCCTCCAAAATGCAGTCAGCAATTCCGCAACCATAAAACACCAAATAACAGGTTCGCATACAATGACTGCCATATAATGATAGACGGGAACAAGAACTGCCGTAAATATAATCTTTCCGAACAGTTCAATCACACTGGAAAGAACCGGCAGAATCTTCTGCCCGATTGCCTGCAGGGCTGTCCGGGTATAATTGAGTATTCCCAGAATTACATAACAAGGGGCGACAATTCGAAGATACAAGGTGCCGTTTTTAAGAACCTCCGCTTCATCGGAACCTGAGAGCCATCTGATCATTTGCGGAGCAAAGATCCAGACAAATATGGTGATGACCACCGTTAAAACAGCCGTATACAGATAAGCACATTTCAAGCCCCTGCGGATCCGCCGGGGCTTACGCGCCCCGTAATTCTGTGATACGAAGGTATTGACCGTCTGCATCATGGCGATAAACGGAATCATGCAGAATTGATAAAGCCTCCTTGCCGAGGTATGCGCTGCGATGACCAGATATCCAAGTCCGTTGATGCCCGACTGCAGGATCACGCTTCCTGCCGATACAAAGCAACTCATACATCCCATGGATAATCCCTGTGCGGTCATTTCCTTATACAGCTCCATATCCGTTCTAAAGTGTTCCTTTTCAGGCACAATTAATGAGACCGCCTTTGCAATATAGATAAGACAAAGACAAACGGAGATTCCCTGTGAGATCACAGTAGCTTCCGCGGCGCCTTCAAGTCCTCTGTCCAACACAGCGATAAACACGTAGTCCAGCAATATATTGGCGAGAGAAGAAATAACGAGGAACACAAGCGGCATGAGACTGTTTCCCACCGCTCTTAGAATACCCGCACAGAGATTATATGCAAACAACACCAGCGTAAACCTCGTGATGATCGAGATGTAACTATATGTATCCCCAAAAACCTCAGACGGTGTATGCAGTAAATGAAGCAGCGGAACCATAATGATCTGCGACAGAATGGTAAGCACGGCCACAACCGCCGCACCAATCACAACCGATGCCGCGACAGATTGTTTCAGCATCTGCGTGTTTCCGGCTCCGTAGCATCTTGCCGTTATAATTGCCAGTCCGTTGCCAAACCCTATTGCAAATCCGATCAGCAGGTCATAGATCGGCACCGCCGCACCGATCGCCGCCAGTGAGGCCTCGCCCAAAACATGCCCAACGATCAGTGTATCCACCGTGTTATATAACTGCTGAAAAAGTACGGAAAACAAGACCGGAACAGCAAACCCCAGCATCGGCATGAATATCGGGCCGTTTAAAAAGTCTCTTTTTGATAATTTTTCCATCATTGCCTCCTGATTTTTCTATTGTCAGACCATATCCGCTCGTACATCTCTGTGCAAAGTTAAATCCTGAAAAAACAGCAGACGAGATTTATGATTTGGTGGCCGGATAGTTTTCAGGAAGTTACTTTCCGCTCCCCCACATAGCGCATGGCAATCTCTACCACCAGAAATCCAAACGCGATGGCAAGACAGGTCTGCGCCAGCAGAATGGTCTGCCCGGATGCCAGCGCATAATCGGACTGGACCAACCCGTGCATCAGATAGAATAAAGTTGCTCCGGGAATCACCGGCATGATAGACGTCGTCAAGAATATGGTCGCCGGAGCCCGGTGAACCCTTGACATGCGGTATGCGTATGCGGCCACAAACGCCGCCCCGGCCATGACCGCTGCAAAATCATTCCCATAGAAGCGCTGCACAAGCAGATAGCAGGCGCAGTTGACTGCTCCGCCGATTCCGGCATAGAAGGACTGCCTGACCGCCGCCTTGAACACCAGGGCGAAACCCATACTTGCCACCCCGCAGGAAATCAGCTGCACCGCAATATTGGGGGCAATGTACATCTCATACATATCCCCTTTGAAGATCAGCATGGCAAGTCCTGTCCCGCAGGCAATCGCAATCGCTCCAAGGCAGGCGTTCATGATATTAATGATTCCGGACAGATACGCGCGGTTCAGCACATCCCGGATTCCGTTGGCGACTCCAAGCCCGCTGATCAGCACCATGTTAAGTCCTAACACGATCCGGTCCGGATGATGGCCAAGCCCCGCTTTCCCCGCAAGAAATACCGCCGCCGAAGACAGAAATGCGAGTACCAGATTATACACCACAAGACTGTGTTCCTTCTTATCCAGGATATTGGCAAAATACACCTCCACAACCGCACAGATCACGGTTGCCACGAGAGCATCCAGCCAATCGCACCCGAAATACACGCCGAATCCGACCCCTCCCAAAATAGCCGCCACATACTGCAGGTACCGGGGCTGAGGCTTACGGTTCAGCACTTCCTCGTATTTCGTTCGGATCTCATTCACAGGCGGCTTTTCTTTACAGATATATCTGGACAGATTGTTGAGATAGTCCAACCTGTCATAATTAAATCCTGCCTTGTGTACCCGCCTGATCTGTGTGATAAAATGTCCGTTCCTTGGCTTAATCGTTGCCTGGATATCACTCTGGATCGCAAAAACGCTGCACTGTTCCAGATCATAGCTCTCAAGCATCCGGTACATGCTGTCCTCCGCCCGGTCCGTCTCCGCCCCGCTTTTGATCATCTCTTTGCCTATATTAATAATCTCGTTTAACAATAATTCGTAATCCACACCCTGCTCCAACTTTCATTCTTTTCTCTCGTTTTATAGAATTATTATAGCAACTTGGAGACCATTTTTCCATAAATTTTTCCGACATTCAAAAGTCAGAAGATGTTTCATCGAAACAACATCTTCTGACTTTCCTTTTGCTGTGCTCAGTTAAAATTCCCTTTTCTCGATAAACCTGAGTGAAAACAGGCAGGAGACTCCCATCAGCACCACGCAGACCAGCGCAAGGCCCGCCAAGATTACCGGGGGATCAAGCTCTGCAATCCGGTCGATAACCGACAGATAATCGATGCCAAAAGCATCGCAGACTTTCACACCGGCATATACCGTTAAGGAGCCGCCTCCAAACAGCAACATCATCGCCAGGCGGCTTTTGTCTGCCCCGAACTTCAACTGTATCGGTATGAGAAGCGCCAGCATCACCGCAACAATCAGAAAACTTACCGCCACGGTCATCACCCATTCCTCTATGAAGAAATCTACTTTCCGTACTCTCGATACCGCGAGTGAAAAGACCGAAACCATCACAAGCGCCGGAATTGTCGTCGCAAAACTGAACAGATACTTCTCCTTCACATAGGCCTTCCGGCTGACCGGCAGGGTAAAGAGATAGCCCAAACCGTTATCTTGTTCATCAAAGCCTATGGTTGATATTGTCATCACGCCGAACATCACTGTAATATACGCGATCACGAATGAATAATTCGTATAGGCTACCAGGAATACCGCCATCATGATTATAACTACACTAAAGAACTGTTTCTGTCCTTTCATCAACTTTAAATCCTTTATAAATAATCCCTTCATTATCTTTCACCTCGTATCATCATCGTAATCAGCTCGTCGATATTTCCCTTCTCGACAGCAATCTCCGGGTAATTCTCCTGGAAAAACTGTCTCTGGTCTGTCAGACAGCTATATCCGAATTTTTCTTTCTTGCGGCGCAGGATATGCTCTTGCTCCAGCTCTTCGTATTGCTCTTTCGTCACCTTGAGTATTCCGTAACTGTCAAGCAGCACATCCGTCTCCTCATAGAGTACGATCTTCCCGTTATCGATCATATAGATATCATCACACAGTCCTTCCAGGTCACTGGAGATATGGGAACTTACCAGGATTGCCCGGCCCTCCTGTTCCATGTACTCCCGCAGCATATCCAGAAGCTCGTCTCTTGCGATCACATCCAGCCCGGCCGTCGGTTCATCCAGGATCAGAAGCTTCGCATCATGGGTGATCGCCGTGAGCACCTGCAATTTGCGCTTCATCCCGGTGGAGAACTCTTTGATCTTCTTATTCATGGGAAGCTGGAATTCTTCACATTTTCTTTGAAATTCCTCTTCATGGAAATTCTGGTACAGGCTCTTAAGCACCGGGATTAAATCCCTGACCGTCAAAAGCCCGCTGAATCCCGAATCTGACATAACGACTCCCATGTCTTCCTTGTCCCTGACTCCAATCCCGGCAATCGGCTTTCCAAAGATCTCGATACTGCCTCCATCCGTACCGATCAGCCCCAGGATCGCCTTGAATGTGGTGCTCTTTCCCGCCCCGTTCTTACCGATCAGTCCGGTCACGCAGCCTTCCTGCACTTCCAGTGTGCAGTCTAGTTGGAATCCTTTGTAGTCCTTTTTCACTTTGTTCAGTCTCAGCATCTTAGATCATCCTCCAATATCAGTTTACTTTCTTCTGCAGGAATATCAATCCTCCAGAATAATCTCGAATAACGTCCGGATCTCCGAATCCGTCAGGCCGCAGCTTCGGCCCTTTCTGATTGCTTTCTCCAGGTCGGCCTCCACTTCCTTCTTCTTCTCCTCAAGCATTAATCCCTGATTCGCGAAAGCGACAAAGCTTCCTTTCCCGTGAACCGTGTTCACAAATCCTTCCTCGTCCAGGACATCGTATGCCTTCTTCACGGTCAGTGCGCTGACTTTCAGCTCCTTCGCCAGTGTCCGAACCGACGGGAGCATGGTATCTTCCTTAAGCTCTCCATGCATGACCTTATTTTTGATCTGTTCCACAATCTGTTCATAGATCGGCTGCATGGAAGAATGACTGATGATTAATTTCATTTCATCCCTCCTTGATGTAAACAGTATATAACAGTTGAGAACAGTTGTCAACTGTTATATACTGTTTATTTAAAAATTTACTTTTGGAAAGCCATCTTTCTTTCCAATCCGCGCCATACAAAAAGGGCTGCCGCATCCTGCCGATGCAGCAACCCCTTTTAATCATTATAATTCTTTCCATACCTCTGCAATATCCACATCCGATGTAATCTCATCTACGATCCGGGTGCTGTCTACCTTCATAACCTCACTGCCGTTCTTATCCATAGAGACGAATGCGGCAAATAATAAAAGACACAGGAACAGCCGGATTCCAAAAGTACCCGGCGTCCCCGAAGGTTCCTCCTCGTAGATCTCACGATATGCCGCTTTGTATCTGGGATGAACCGCCGGCACCGTCCGTCTGTCGTTATACAGCTCCCTGGTCTGTTCCAAAAGCTGCCGTCTTCTCTTCTCGGAATCATTCATCACACATCACCTCAAGAAAGTATATGCCTCTTCCCGCCATGATATGTAATCGCTCTGAAACTCACGCTAGCGGTCCGCCAGCTCTTTTATGATGTCGTCCCATGTAATTCCCTTTAAAACCATCAGCACCATCGCATGGTACAGAAAATCCGACAACTCGTACTTCACTTCTTCCGCATTAGGATTCTTCGCTGCGATCACAACCTCTGTCGCCTCTTCCCCCACCTTTTTCAGGATTTTATCAATTCCTTTCTCAAACAGATAATTGGTGTAGGAACCTTCCTTCGGATGTTCCTTGCGGTCAACGATCGTCTCATATACAGACTCGAACACACGGAGCGGATTCGTCTCGTCGTAATCATTGCCTGCAATATGCTGGAAAAAACAAGTCGGATTACCGGTATGGCATGCGGCCCCTACCTGATCTACCTTCGCGAGCAACGTATCGTTATCGCAGTCAATCGTCAATGATTTGACATACTGGTAATGTCCGCTGGTCTCTCCTTTTACCCATAATTCCTGCCGGCTTCTGCTGTAATACGTCATCTTCCCCGTCTTGATTGTGTGGTAAAAAGCTTCTTCATTCATATATGCCAGCATCAATACTTCCTGTGTCTTATAATGCTGTACGATGACCGGAATCAATCCCTGCTCATTGGTCTTAAACTGCGAGAACTCCATCATACTCTCATAGGAAGTCATGCGAATCTGCTTCTGTTCACACTGTTCCTTGAACACGGCAAAATCCATATCCGGCTGGCTTACGAATCTGCCTGAAAGCCCCTTGACACCGGGGGATTCTAATATCTTAAAAAGTTCCGGGCTTTCCATGGTATCCGTCACGACCACACAGGGAATATTCGTGATATTCGCAACAGAATTCAAATCCAGTCTGTGCATGAAGATGATCTCACTGCAGCATTCACGGATAATGTGCTGATGCTTGAACAGGGCATCAAAATCATTCAGCGATACCGCCAGCTTTTCTTTGCCGAAACGTTTGGCGGCGTCTTCGATCAACTTCACGCTGTCCTGTTTCGAAAAATTCAGGATTGCGCGCTTTGAACCTGCGTAGAGTATTTTCTTTATATCCTCCTGGCGCTTTACATTGCCCCCGGCCACCATCGGAATCCGAATGATCCGGTTCATCCGTTTCATCAGATCAATCGCTTCGTCATGTTCGTTGGCATAATCCGACAGATCGAACACGATCAGCTCGTCGGCTCCGTTATCACTGTAACGCTTCGCCAGTTCAATTGCATCCTCTGCAATGACGGTGCGGTCGTCAAACCAGCTTACCGCCTTTCCCTCTGCGATGAAAATACAGG